>OGYT01000001.1_pt1 | contig 247627 bp, 201 predicted proteins | sample 1576631 | NCBI WGS metagenome assembly OGYT01 (sample SAMEA3541588, study PRJEB24748) | human gut metagenome | biome: human gut; feature: human-associated habitat; material: faeces | place: China | collected 2012
CTGCGCTTTCATCTCGGTAATTGAATTGCCGAGGATTCCCGCTTATTGTCCTAAAAATATTGATACCTCCTTCTCTTCGCCACCAAAAAGATAACTGACACCGTCACGGACATACACTCCGCCACGATAATTGCACCCCAGATTCCGTTCAAGCCCAGGAGCAGCGGCAGAATGATAACCGATGCACTTTCAAACACAAGAGTACGCAAAAATGCTATCAGCGCCGAGGTCAGTCCATCTCCCAGCGCCGTAAAAAAGGCGGAACTGAAAATGGAGAAACCGCAGAATAAGAACGAAACCGCATAAATGGAATACGCATGTACCGTCATGTCCAGAAGCCCGGCATCATATCCTACGAAAATAGCTGCCAACGGTGCCGCCATCACCTCGGACAGCAGCAGCATGCTCAGAGACGCCGCCGCGATCAGAAGCACACTGCGCTTTAGCAGGTTATTTAACTCCTTTTTATTTCCTGCGCCGTAGTGATAGCTGATAACTGGAGCTACGCCGGTCGCATAACCGATGAAAATCGCAAGGAAAATAAAATCCACATACATGATGGTTCCGTAAGCTGCGACTCCGTTTTCTCCCGCGTAGCGCATCAGCTGCGCGTTATACAGCATGCCGACAATGGACATGGAAATACTGCTCATCAATTCCGATACACCGTTGGTGCAGGCACGTCTGAGCGCTCCTCCATCCCACTTTGGTCTGCGAAGGCGCAGGCTGCTGCTGTTCTTCCGCAGGAAATAAACCAGCGGTATCGTTCCGCCTATGATCTGTCCCATCGCAGTCGCCATCGCCGCTCCGGCAATTCCCCAATGGAACACTCCCATGAACAGAACATCTCCCGTCATATTGAGCACACCCGAAATGATCGTTACAATCAGCCCCAGCTTCGGCTTCTCCGCCGTCACGGAAAGGCTGCCAAACGCATACTGCAACATTAAAAACGGAAGCGCCACCAGAATGATCCGTCCATACCGGATGCAGTCCGCCAGCATCTCTCCCTTCGCGCCAAGAAAGGCAGCGATCTGCGGTAAAAACAGAATACTGATAACCGCAATTACCAGACCAGAAACAAAGGTCGCAGCGATCAGAAGGGAAAAAATCTCCTGCGCCTTCTCACGCCTGCCCTCGCCCATAATCCGGGCGATCAGGGCACTTCCACCCGTGCCGAACATAAATCCCATGGCACCTACGACCATCAGAAACGGCATAATGAAATTGACCGCCGCAAACGGCGTTTTTCCTACAAAATTCGATACAAAATATCCATCTACCACTCCGTAAATGGAGGTAAAAATCATCATTAAAATAGATGGAATTGTAAACCGGATCAATCTCCCAAAACCGAAATGATCCGATAACTGAATCCTCTGTTCCATAACATTCTCCTGTCAAATTTTTAAGTAATTCTGCCATTATATCATAATTCTTCACATCACGGAACATCACCTGCACCTCTTCTCCCTTGAGCCAAATAAATATTATTCCTACGGTTGATTTTTTCGGAATTATTCTATATAATGAAAATAAATTTACAATTTAACGCGTTAAACCTCAACGCATTAAATTCAAAAAAGCACGACTTTCACATTAGGGAGGAACTATGTTATGAGCGAAGACAAAAAATTAAACATGCCTCAGTCGCTTCTGCTTCTGCTCCTGATCATCGGAGCGGTTGCAGTCTGCATCCGGCTGAAAACGGGCGGACCGATGATTGGACTATTTATGAGCTGGATCATCATCTATCTGTTTTGTAAGGTATTACGCATAAATTATGAGCATGTTGTAAACGGCGCTTACGACGCGATCCGGGTTGTCGTTCCTACCCTGTGCCTGCTCATGGCAATCGGCGTCATGATCGGTACCTGGCTGCAAAGCGGCACGATTGCAACCATCATTGTCGGCGGTTTAAAACTGATCAACCCGACCTGGCTGCTGCCTCTGACCCTGATTTTCTGTGCCGTATTAAGCCTTGTGACCGGAACCTCCTACGGTTCCGTCGGCAGTGCCGGTGTTGCCATGATGGCAATCGGCAACGCGATGGGCATCCATCCTGGCATGGTGGCAGGTGCTGTCATCTGCGGCGCGATGTTCGGTGACAAATTAAGCCCGCTTTCCGACACAACCAACCTGGCTCCAGCGGTTGCTGGCTCTAAATTAAACGACCACGTGCGTTCCATGCTCTGGACCACGCTTCCGACCTTTGTCATCAGCCTGGTTCTCTTTGTAATTCTTGGCATCAGCCAGACTTCAGGGAACTATGAAACTGGAAATCTTCTGACATACATCGATGCCCTGCAAGGTGAGTTTAAACTTGGCTTCATCACTCTGCTGCCAGCCATCGCAATCATTATTCTGCTTTTATGCAAAGTAAACTCGGTTGTCTCCCTTGGTCTTTCCGCCATCTGCGCCGGAGCTGTCTCTTTCTTCTATCAGGGCGCAACTCTGCAGAGTATCATCCGTGTTGCTTACAACGGATACAGTACCAGCATTGAGGAAGGTATTTTACAGACCATCTTAAACCGCGGCGGTATGAGCAGCATGCTTCAGTATGTGGCAATCATCTGCTTTGCAGTTGGTATGGGCGGTATGCTGGATCGCCTCGGCGTTCTCGGCAATCTCTTAAACGCCATCGTAAATCACATCAACAGCGATGGCAGCCTGATTGCAGCAAGCCTTTTAGTCGGCTATGTAACCAGCTTAATCAGCTGTTCCCAGCCGATGTCCCACGTCCTGACTGGAAATATGATGAAACCGCTGTTCAAATCCAGAAAAATCGCACCAGAAATCCTTTCTCGTACCCTTGAGGACGCAGGTACTTTATCCGGTCCGATGATTCCGTGGCACGGTTACTGTGTATACATGTCTGGAACCCTCGGCGTTGCCTGGTCAGTATTCTTCCCATACCTGTTCTTACTGTACTTAACACCTTTGTTCAGTATTTTCTATGGATTTACGGGAATCTCCATCCGGCATACAGACGGCGCTCAAAATTAAACCTTTCTCTTGATGAAAACAAAAGGATCGAAACATATATTCAGCCTTTGACACAGTGTTTACCTGTGCAAAGGCTGAACACATCTAATTTGCCCGAACTTTTTTCATGATTTCGCGCAAAATATATTACATATGAATTTAGGAGATGAATATTTATGATGGAAACAAAGCTTGTACTTCTCGGAACCGGTACCCCGAACGCCTGCCCGAATGCCAGCGGTCCTTCTTCTGCAGTTGTCGTAGGCGACCGCGCTTATCTTGTAGATTTTGGTCCTGGCGTTGTCCGTCAGGCGGCGAAAGCATACCAACAGGGAATTGATGCCCTGCGCCCGGACCGGCTGATGATCGCATTCTGCACACATCTGCACACCGACCACACGGCCGGCTATCCGGATCTCATTTTTACCCCGTGGGTACTGGAACGCCCGAAGCCGCTGAAAGTATTCGGTCCAAAAGGCATCCAGAACATGACCGAACATATTTTAAAAGCATATGAGACGGACATCGACTTCCGTATCCACGGCTTTGAAAAAGCCAACGAAAATGGCTACAAAGTCGAAACTACCGATATCCAGCCTGGTATCATTTATCAGGATGACCGCGTGACGGTTGAGGCATTTCCAGTCAGCCACGGTACGCTTGAAAGCTACGGATTTAAGTTTACAACACCGGATAAGGTGATCGTGATCAGCGGTGACACGGCTCCGCTTGAGATCGTGGCGCAGAAAGCGGAAGGCTGCGATATTCTCCTCCATGAGGTCGAGTACACCGCCGGACTCTCCGCCAGAGAGCCAAAATGGCAGAAATACCACCAGGAAGTTCACACTCTCAGCGTTGATCTGGCAAAGATTGCCGCCAAAGCGCACCCGCGGCTTCTGGTTACCTACCACCGTATCTATCACATGGAAATCCAGGACAACACCCGCGATGTCGAGGCTGAGATGGCGCGCAGAAACACCGCCATTTTGCAGGAAATCCGTGATGCCGGATATGAAGGTGCCGTTGTAAATGGACAGGATTTAGATGTATTCTAAGAAAAATTTAAGGGGATGCGCATTAAGTCAGTCGCTGCCACCCCTGTTCTCAGATCTTCAAGCCTTATATATAAAAAGCAGATATTCTCACACAATGGAGAATATCTGCCATCCAGTCTGACTCATTCTACGGTACGGAAAACATAGACCTGAAGTTTCAAGCGTGCCAATTTGTGAGGATGTATTAGAACAATACTTCTCCGATAATCTCCACCGCATCGCTGATGCAGTCCGGACAGGCACGCAGCACCTTTCCCGTTTCCACACCCTTCAAATCCCTACAGACCACGCTCTGGTTCTTCTCAAGGAAACGCGCGATGCACTCTCTGGCATCCTTATAAGAAACCGCCTTCGAATTCGCCAGCTCCAGATCCCCGGTACTATCCTTCAGCCCCGCCAGCACAGCCGCCGCCGAAATGGCCCCACAGGTACCATTCATGCCGCCCATGCCAAGACCAAGCCCCTCCGTCACCTTAAACAGCGCCACCTTGTCCAAATCCACCTTATCCGCAAACGCACACGCCACCGACTGGGCACAATTATACCCCATTCCATGAAACTGAGCCGCCTGCTGCTGACGCGCTGAAATCTCTTCTTTCGTCATACTGATACCTCCTAAAATTTTCTTAATCTGCTAAATTTTTTATATTATACTATTTATGCCAATTATAACATACATTTCCACTTTTTAAACACCCCAAAAAGCATACAACATACAGCGCCAGAAGCCAAATGCCCTCCGTTGCATTTGCAGGAGTCTTGGTAACTCTTGGCTCGCAGAGATTTGTGTTAGAGTTCAAAATACACCTGTCTGAGCGAAGCGAGTTTGTATTTTGGACTCTGCTTTTAACAAATCTATGCAAGCCTAGTGTTACCGGCTCCGAAACCGCAACGGAGGGCATTTGGCTTCTGGCGCGTCACCTTGCCATTTTTATGCATTTCTATTTCATCAGCGTAACCATAACCGCCTTCTGGGCATGCAACCGGTTTTCCGCCTCTTCAAAGATCTCAGACGCATGTTCTTCAAAGATCTTCTCGGTAATCTCCTGTCCACGGTAAGCCGGCAGACAGTGCATTACCATCGCCCCCGGTTTTGCCGCAGCCATCAGTTCATCATTGATCTGATATCCCTGGAATGCCTGCTGGCGGATCTTCTTCTCTTCTTCCTGACCCATGGAAGTCCATGTATCTGTGATGACAACGTCTGCATTTTCCACTGCCTTGATCGGATCATTTACCAGTGTAAATGCGTCATTGCCAGCTGCGAAATCCAGCACTTCTTTCGCCGGACGGTAATTATCCGGAGTTGCGATAGATACCTGCATATCCGATTTCAGACCGCCTACGATCAGGGAGTTCGCCATGTTGTTGCCGTCGCCGATGTAACACATCTTGAGCCCTTTCAGTACGCCGTATTTCTCACGGATCGTCATCAGGTCAGCCAGTACCTGGCACGGATGGCAGAAATCAGTCAGACCGTTGATGATCGGGATAGAACCGTATTTTGCCAGATCCTCCACTTCTTTCTGCTCGTAGGTACGGATCATGATGCCGTCCAAATAACGGGAGAGTACGCGTGCGGTATCCTGTACCGGCTCACCGCGTCCGATCTGTAAGTCGCGGGAGGAAAGGAACAGTGCCTGTCCGCCGAGCTGGAACATACCGGTCTCAAACGAAACTCTGGTACGGGTGGATGACTTTTGGAAAATCAGACCGATGGATTTGCCCTCCAGAAGACGATGTGAAATGTGATGTTTCCGCTCATATTTTAACTGATCTGCCAGATCCAGAATCGAGGTAATCTCCTCCGGTGTGCAGTCCAACAGCTTTAATAAATGCTTCATGTCTAAAATACCTCCCTCATAGCAGCGATTGCCTCGTCCATCTCCTCTTTCGTGATAACAAGCGGCGGAAGCAGACGGATCGCCTCTGTACCGGCTGTCAGGACCAGGACGCCTTTCTCCATCAGCTGACTGACCATCGCAGCTCTCTCGTCTTTGTCCACTACGATGCCTAACATCAGTCCCATGCCGCGAACAGTTTTTACCTTCGGAGAACCGATCGCTAAAATCTCCTTTTTCAGGTACTCGCCCTTTTCCTGAACCGATTTCAGGAATTCCGGCTTATTTACGATATCTAATACGGTATTGGCAGCCGCACAGCAGAGCGGATTGCCGCCGAAGGTTGTACCGTGCGTACCGGCGCCCAGTACATCCTGGCATTTCTTATCCGCCATGACAGCACCGATCGGAACACCGCCGCCGAGTCCCTTGGCCATACTGATGATGTTCGGCTGAACGCCGTACTGCTCATAGCAGAACAGGCTTCCGGTACGTCCGATGCCCGTCTGAACCTCGTCAATCAGAAGCAGGATGTCCTTCTCCTTGCAGAACTCGGCAGTTGCCTGTACAAATTCCTTATCAAGCGGAAGGACACCGCCCTCGCCCTGAATCATCTCCATCATGACAGCGCAGGTCGTATTATCAATCTTGCGCTTCATGTCTTCGATATCATTGGCTGCCGCATAATCAAATCCTTCCGTGAATGGGAAGAAATACTGATGAAACTTGTCCTGTCCGGTTGCCTTTAATGTCGTCACGGTACGTCCGTGGAAGGACTGTTTCAGCGTGATAATCTTATTTCTTCCCTCGCCGTATTTGTCAAAGGAATACTTTCTTGCCAGCTTGATCATGCCCTCGTTGGCTTCCGCACCGGAGTTTGCAAAAAAGATTTTTCCCATTCCGGCTGCATCGACCAACTTCTTTGCTACCTGCACCATCGGCTCGGTGTAATACAGGTTGCAGGCATGCATCAGCTTATGTGCCTGCTCCGATACCGCAGTCGTCAGCGCCTCGTTGTCATGGCCAAGACTGTTGACACCGATGCCGGAGGTCAGATCAATGTATTTCTTTCCCTCCGTATCCCACAGCGTCGCGCCTTTTCCGTGATCCAGCGCAATCGGAAAGCGGCCGTATGTATGCATGATATATGTTTCTTCGCCCTGCTTGATTTCTTCAAATGTCATAAAAAACCTCCTAACGCCCACATCTGCCCGCAAAGCTTCCAGCATCCGTCCTGCATTTCAGCTAAAACAGCCCGGATTCGTGCAGAATCTAGTTCATCTGCTGTTTACGAGAACATGGTTCCTACACCGTCATTGCTCAAAAGCTCGACCAGAATCGAGTGCGGCACACGACCATCCTGGATATTGGCACGTTCTACGCCCTGGCGCACTGCCTCAACGCAGCAATCTACCTTCGGAATCATGCCGCCGGAGATCACGCCCTCTTTGATGAGTGCCGGAACCTCGGAAACTTTCAGTCTCGGAATCAATGTCGAATCGTCTTTCGGATCGCGCATCAGACCGCATACATCCGTCAGAAGAATCAGTTTTTTCGCTTTCAGTGCCACCGCCAGCTTCTCCGCTGCCGTATCTGCATTGATGTTATAGTTCGTCTCCTCGTCCATGCCTGCTGCCACGGAGGAAACAACCGGGATAAAGCCCTCATTTAAAACATCGAGAACGACTTTCTCATTGACTTCTTTAATATCTCCCACATAGCCGTATTCCGTTCCATCCGGATCGACTAACTGGATCGCCTTGAAGAGTCCGCCGTCCATGCCGCCCAGACCAACGGCATGTCCGCCTGCTTTCTCAAACAGGGAAACAAGGTTTTTGTTAACCTTGCCGCAGAGAATCATCTGGACAATATCCATCGTCTCGCGGTCTGTGTAGCGCAGACCTTTGACAAATTTAGACTCTTTTCCGGTTTTTTTGAGCATCTCCGAAATCTCCGGACCGCCGCCGTGTACCAGCACGACCTTGATTCCTACCAGATTTAAAAGGACGATATCCTCGATCACCGCCTGCTTTAAATCTTCATTAATCATGGCGTTTCCGCCGTATTTTACAACGATAATTTTACCTGCATATTCCTGAATATAAGGCAGTGCCTCTACCAGGACTTCTGCGCTCATTTTTGATCCTGTTTTCATCACGTCCGATAATCTCCATTAATCTTCACATAATCATAGGTCAAATCGCATCCCCAGCAGGTAGCGCTTCCGCTGCCTTCCTGAAGCGTTACATTGATCTCCACTTCATCCTGGCTTAAGATTTTCTTTGCCAAATCTTCATCAAAATCAAGTCCTCTGCCGTCCTCACAGACCGCAATGCTGCCCTCTTTGGAAGCAAACTCGACTAACACTTTCTCCGTGTTAAACTCAGCTCCGGAATAGCCCATCGCGCAGAGAACGCGTCCCCAGTTCGCATCGGAACCGAACATTGCTGCTTTGGTCAGGGAAGAACCGGCGATGGATTTTGCCAGTACCTCGGCTGTCTCCTCGTCCTTCGCTCCCTTCACGGTACAGGTCATCAGCTTGCTTGCGCCCTCGCCGTCTGCCGCAATCTTACGAGCCAGATCCTGCATAACCGTCTGCAATGCCTCGCGGAATGCCTCGTATGCCGGATCTTCTGCAGTAATCTCCGCATTGCCAGCCATACCATTTGCCAGAACGGTACACATATCGTTGGTGGAAGTATCGCCGTCAACAGTCACACGGTTGAAGGTACGTTTTACATTGAATAACAGCGCCTTGCGGATCATCTCGCTGCTGACTGCACAATCGGTTGTGATGAAGCACAGCATCGTTCCCATATTCGGGTGAATCATGCCGGAACCTTTGCAGATACCGCCGATGTGGCAGGTTGTTCCATCTACATCAAATTCAACAGCGATCGTCTTCACTTTTGTATCGGTCGTCATGATCGCTTCTGCAGCTACCAGGGAGTTGTCATATTTCATCTCCATCTCGCCTGCATGAGCCTCGATCGCCTCAACCGGAAGCGTCTGACCGATGACGCCGGTCGATGCTACGATTACATTTTCCTCCGAAACGCCCAGCGCTCGCGCGCCTGCCTTTGCCTGTCTTCTTGCATTCTCCATGCCAAACGGAGCGCACGCATTCGCATTACCGGAATTGACAATAACCGCCTGTGCCTTTCCGTCGGCCAGATGTTCCTTTGTCAGTAAAATCGGCGATGCCTTGACGCGGTTGGTCGTATAAACCGCCGATGCGTTGCAGACACAGTCCGAAAGGATCATCGCCAGATCCTTTTTTGTATGAGATTTGCGGATTCCGCAGCGCATCGCACCCGCTTTAAATCCTTTTGCAGCACAAACGCCGCCTTCGATTATCTTCATATGACATTCCTCCTGTCATTTTTAATGTACTCTCGGAATCTTTCTGTGCTTGATTTTGTGAGATGTTTTTTTGTCAGTTGTGCCCAAATTTCTGAGGCGTACGCGGTGCGTACGTTGATGAAATTCGGGTGCGGCTGGCGGAAAATCAGCCACAAAAGCAAGTGCAGAAAGACTCCGAGAGTACATTTTTATATAACTTCGTCTCTATAGTCCCCCGCAGCTATTTTATGATTTTATCTCTCAACCCCTCTATAGTGCCAGTCCAGTTGTCTCCTCAAATCCGAGCATCAGGTTCATGTTCTGAACGGCTGCGCCTGAAGCACCCTTTCCAAGATTATCAAAGAGCGCCGTCACCATGGTCTGTTCCCCGTGACCATTGACAATCAGCTCCAGACTGTCTCGGCCTGCCATATCTGCCGCCGCGATCATACCGTCATATCCAAACGGATGTACCTTAATGAGCTTCTGTCCGTCATACCAGCCAGCCAGCTTCTCGTAGATATCTTCCGCGGTCGGCTTCCCCGGAAGCAGGCGGTTCTGAAGCTGAATCGTGACTGCCATTCCTTTATAGTAGTCATCCACGATCGGACTGAATACCGGCGGGAAGTCCAGTCCGCAGATTTTCTGCATTTCCGGCAGATGTTTATGTTTCAGAGTCAGGCCATAGATACGGGGTGCAAAATAACTCTGCGGCTTCTCTGGGGATTCATACTCGGCAATCATCTTTTTGCCGCCGCCCGAATAGCCAGTCAGCGAAAATACCGTCATCGGATAATCCTTCGGAATCACGCCCTGTGCAACCAGCGGATACGTTGAAGTGATAAATCCGGTCGCATGACAGCCTGGATTCGCTACGCGGTTCGATTTCTGAATTGCCTCGCGATGTGCATTCGAAAGCTCTGCCATACCATACGTCCATCCGGCTGCCGTCCGGTGTGCGGTAGAGGCATCGATGATACGTGCCTTGGAACCTTCTGCCAGCGCAACCGCATCGATCGCCGCCATATCCGGCAGACACAAGAATACAATATCTGCTGCGTGAATCAGTTTCCGCCGTTCTTCACTGTCTTTCCGCTTTTCTTCATCAATCAGAAGCAGTTCGATATCCTCTCTCCCGGCCAGACGATCATAAATCTGCAGTCCGGTTGTTCCTTCTTTTCCGTCTATATAAATCTTCGGTTTCGCCATTGTTCGTCCCCCGTTTCCTATCCGTCTTTCTTATGTCACATTTCCAACGCCCGTCATTGCTTACGCAGCCATCACCATCCGCATCCGGCGCTGACCAGAATGCACTAAACCGTTTCGTGCTCGCTCACAAACTTCTCAATCACCAAAATCTGACGGGTTACTTCCTCCGGAGCCGGTCCACCAATCACCTTACGTCCACGTACACAGGTCTTTAAGTCTATCGCTTCATATACGTCATTCTCAAAGGCATCCGAATGCGTCTTGTACTCTTCCAGAGTCAAATCGGCTAAGGACTTGTCCTCACGTACACACTGGGCTACCAGCTGTCCGACGGTCTTGTATGCGTCACGGAACGGCATTCCCTTCTTGGTCAGGTAATCTGCACAGTCCGTTGCGTTGATGAAGCCTTTCAGAGCCGCTTTCTTCATATTGTCTTTCAGGATCTGCATCGTGGAGAACATCGGTGTCAGCACACGCAGACACTGTTTTACGGTGTCAATCGCATCAAAGACAGCCTCTTTGTCTTCCTGCATATCTTTGTTGTATGCCAGCGGAATGCCCTTTAACATTGTAAGAAGAGTAAATAAATCGCCGTAGACACGCCCTGTCTTGCCGCGGACCAGCTCGCATACATCCGGGTTTTTCTTCTGCGGCATAATGGAAGAACCGGTGGAGAATGCATCATCCAGCTCTACAAACTTGAACTCCCAGGAGCACCAGGAAATAATTTCCTCAGAGAAACGGGACAGATGCATCATCAGGATGGATAAAGCGGCTGTCAGCTCCACGCAGTAATCGCGGTCAGAAACACCATCCAGGGAGTTGTTGGTCACTCTGGCAAATCCAAGCTGCTGGCGTACAAAATCACGGTCGATCGGATAAGTCGTGGAAGCCAGCGCGCCGGATCCGAGCGGCATATCATCCATGCCCTCTAAGCAGTTTTCCAGACGAATTACATCACGGCGCATCATATTGGCATATGCCATCATATAATGTCCAAATGTAACCGGCTGTGCACGCTGCAGATGTGTATAACCCGGCATAACGGTCTCCAGATTATTTTTCGCGCTCTCACAGAGTGCTTCCATGAAATCGATGATTTCTTTCTTGATTGCCACGATCTCTTTCTTCACGTAAAGACGCATATCCAGTGCAACCTGATCATTTCTGGATCTCGCCGTGTGAAGACGTTTTCCGGCATCGCCGATGCGCTCGGTCAGAATCTGCTCTACATTCATATGAATATCCTCATAATCCTGTGAGAAATGAATCTTACCTGCCTCAATATCCGCTAAGATACCTTTCAGTCCTTCGATAATCTTGTCTGATTCTTCCTTCGCAATGATGCCCTGCTTGCCCAGCATAGCCGCATGGGCCATGGAGCCTGTGATATCTTCCTTATAAAGACGACAGTCAAAGGAAATCGATGAGTTAAAATCATTTACCTCCAGATCTGTCTCTTTTCCGAATCGTCCTGCCCATAACTTTGCCATAAGTGTAAACTCCTTTTTATTCTCTGATTTAGAACCAATGCGACCATTGGAACCGGCAGATACCGGAAAACCAATGGTCACCATCGGCTGCGGGCTTGTCGCCTGCAGATTATTTATTATTTTCCTAAATTATTCTACGCTCGGAAAATGCTCGCCGGTCTTTGCTGCCAGAACTTCGTCGTTCAGGGCGCGAACCTTGATCGGAAGTCCGAACAGGTTGATGAATCCAGCGGAATCTGCCTGGTTGTAGCAGTCATCCTCATCAAATGTAGCCATGCCTGCAGAATACAGGGTGTATGGAGATGTAACAGATGCCGGAATGATGTTGCCCTTGTAAAGTTTCAGTTTTACATCACCGGTTACGGTCTCCTGTGTGGAATCAACAAACGCGCTCATTGCTTTGCGCAGCGGTGTGTACCACTGACCATTGTATACTAACTCAGCGAACTTGAGAGCCAGCTGCTGTTTGTAGTGCTGTGTCTCTTTGTCCAGAGTGATTTCTTCCAGTTTCTCATGAGCCTTGTAAAGGATAGCTCCGCCAGGAGTCTCATATACACCACGGCTCTTCATGCCAACCAGACGGTTCTCTACAATATCCAGAAGTCCGCAGCCGTTCTCACCGCCTACCTTGTTCAGAACCTCGATTACCTTCTCTGCATCCATCTCCTCGCCGTTTACACTGGTCGGAACACCTTTCTCGAAGTGGATGGTTACATAAGCAGCTTTATCCGGTGCATTCTCCGGAGATACGCCTAACTCAAGGAATCCAGGTTTGTTGATCGGAGCCTCGTTTGCCGGATCCTCCAGATCCAGACCCTCATGGGACAGATGCCACAGGTTCTTATCCTTGGAGTAGTTGGTCTCTTTCGTAATCTTTAACGGAATGTTGTGAGCCTCTGCGTACTCGATCTCTTTTTCACGGGAATTCAGTTCCCAGAAACGCCACGGAGCGATAACATCCATCTGCGGAGCAAATGCCTTGATAGCCAGTTCGAAACGAACCTGATCGTTTCCTTTACCGGTACAGCCGTGGCAGATAGCGTCTGCGCCCTCTTTCTTCGCAATTTCAACGATTCTCTTAGCGATAATCGGACGAGCGAAGGAAGTACCTAACAGGTAATGCTCATAAGTAGCGCCAGCCTTCATGGTCGGGATGATGTACTCATCTACGAACTCTTTCTTCAGATCCTCGATGTACAGCTTGGAAGCACCTGTCTTTAATGCCTTCTCTTCCAGACCATCCAGCTCCGCACCCTGACCTACGTCAGCGGAAACTGCGATAACCTCACAGCCATAGTTTTCTTTCAGCCACGGGATTAAAACCGATGTGTCCAGACCGCCTGAATATGCAAGAACAATTTTATTATATTTCTTAGCCATTTTTCATTTCCTCCAATCATTTGCCTGCGTGATGCTTTTTTCTTTGTCCGTCCAGTCAACTAAGACCGGCAGATTTATATGCCTCACGTGAAATTACCCAGATTATACCTCCTTGATCCTAATTATGCAATACTTTTTTTGCATTTTTATGAATAATTTTTGTATAAAAACGTGTTTTATGCATTTTTCATGTGTTTTATGCATAAAAATAACATTTACGAACTTCATTTATATGCTATGCTACATGATAGGTATAAGTATTATAAATAAGTGGTACTGTGTGTGTACAGTAACATGGTACTGCCCTTCCTGCATTCTAAAATATGCATCTTGATTTAAAATGTCAAAATTGCTATTATAATGTAAGAATAAAATGAAAGCATTCGAAAGGATAAAAACCATGACGATCAATGAAAAAGCACTCGAACTTCATGAAAAATGGAACGGCAAGCTCGATACCGTCTCCAAAGTACAGGTAAAAACCAGAGAGGATCTGGCTCTGGCATACACACCGGGCGTTGCAGAACCATGTAAGGTAATTGCAAAAGATCCGGAAGCTGCATACCGCTACACCATCAAGTCCAACACTGTAGCCGTTGTCTCCGACGGAAGCGCCGTTCTGGGACTTGGCAATATCGGACCGTTAGCAGCTATGCCGGTTATGGAAGGAAAAGCCGTTCTGTTTAAAGAGTTCGGCGGCATCAATGCATTCCCGATCTGCCTCGACACACAGGACACCGAGGAGATCATCGAGACAGTTGTCCGCATTGCTCCGGCATTCGGCGGTATCAACCTGGAGGACATCTCCGCACCGCGCTGCTTTGAGATCGAGGAACGTTTAAAGAAACTGTTAAACATTCCGGTCTTCCACGATGATCAGCACGGAACCGCCATCGTCGTACTGGCAGGTATCATCAACGCCCTGAAAGTAACCGGCAAGAAGAAGGAAGACTGCCGCGTCGTTGTCAACGGCGCCGGAAGCGCAGGCGTTGCCATCACCAAACTGCTCTCAAACTACGGATTCCCGCATATTACCATGTGTGATAAGACCGGTATGCTCTGCAAGGGCATGGAAGGGCTTAACTGGATGCAGGAAAAGATGGTCGAAGTTACCAACTTAGAGCACAAGACGGGCACACTTGCCGATGCATTAAAAGGCGCTGACATCTTCGTAGGCGTGTCTGCTCCGGGCATCGTTTCCCAGGAGATGGTTGCTTCCATGAATAAGGATTCCATTCTCTTCGCAATGGCAAACCCGGTACCGGAGATCATGCCGGATCTGGCAAAAGCTGCTGGTGCAAGAGTCGTAGGAACCGGACGTTCCGATTTCCCGAACCAGGTCAACAACGTTCTCATCTTCCCAGGCATCTTCCGCGGCGCTCTGGAAGGACGCGCAACCGCTATCACCGAAGAAATGAAACTGGCTGCTGCCAACGCAATTGCTGCTCTGGTTGATGACAGCGAATTGAGCGACGAGAACATTCTTCCGGCAGCATTTGATCCGCGTGTAGCTGACGCTGTTTCCAAGGCTGTGAAGGAACACATTAAGAAATAAACGTAACAATTCAAGCGATTCTCGCATTTACCGTAAGAACCGCACAAAATTTGCACCGTTACGAAATAATAATAAAGGAGTTTTTCCATGCTGGCTGAACCGATGACACTTTACAAACTGATGAATCTCTATATGCTGCACCAGGTCAATTTTCCGCTGACCAACGCGCAGCTCTCCAATTTTTTCCTGGATCGTGAGTACACCACGTATTTCACACTCCAGCAGGCTTTGAACGAGCTTCTGGATGCAGGTCTGGTAAAAAAGGAGACGATGCGGAACAGCTCCCGCTATGAGATCACTAAGGAGGGCGAGGAAACGCTGGAATTTTTCGGCAAAAACATCTCTCCTGCCATCGTCAGCGACATGGATGAATACCTGAAACAGAACCGCTTCCGCATGCGAAACGAGGTAGGACTGATCTCCGATTTCTATAAATCGACCAATCAGGACTACATCGTTCACTGCGAGGTGCGGGAAGGAAAAGCCGTTCTTGTCAATCTCGATATCTCCGTTCCGGATAAGGAGCAGGCGGAAATCATGTGCAATCACTGGAAGGATCGAAGCCAAGAGATTTATGCTTATGTGATGAAATCTTTGATGAGTGAGCATGGGGTGGAGAAAAAATAAAGACGATAAAAAATCGCATACGAGACGAAAAAGAGAGTCCTCCGCGTGATTGCAAAATCACACGGAGAACTCTCTTTTTCTGTTTAGTTTCAAGCAAAAAACAAGGTCTGCGTCTGACATTTTATGCCTTTTTGCAAACCTTGTCTTTTCTTTCCATTTATATTACTTTTTCTAGATCTATAACAACACCATAAAAAGCTCTATTACTCTACCGTAACACTCTTCGCCAGGTTTCTAGGCTTATCTACATCCAGTCCCTTCGATACACTTACATAATATCCCAGCAGCTGCAGCGGCACAACCGCTAAGCTCGGTGTGAAGTGCTCGTCAGTCTTCGGTATATAGACTGCGAAATCGACGGTGTCTTCAATATTGTAGTTGCCTGCAGTTGTGAGTCCCATGAGGTAGGCGCCGCGGCATTTTACTTCTACCATGTTGCTGATCATCTTCTCATACAGGGCTTCCTGGGTCAGGATGCTGACTACGAGGATACCATCCTCAATCAGGCTGATGGTTCCGTGTTTTAATTCTCCGGCTGCATACGCTTCGGAATGGATGTAGCTGATCTCTTTTAATTTCAGGCTGCCTTCCATGCTGACTGCGTAGTCGATGCCGCGGCCGATGAAGAACACGTCTTTTGCATTGGCATATTTCGCTGCGAACCACTGGATGCGTTCTTTGTCATCTTCGAGCAGCTTCGCGATCTGATCCGGCAGTTCCTGCAGGGCTGCAAGGAGTTCTTCATATTTTTCTTCTGTGATCGTACCGCGCACATGGGCAAACTGCACGCCCAGAAGATATCCGGCAACCAGCTGTGTGCTATATGCCTTGGTGGTCGCCACCGCAATCTCCGGACCTGCCAATGTGTAGAAAATATGATCTGCCTCACGCGCAATCGTGGAACCTACTACATTGACAATCGCCATCGTAGGAACGCCCTGGCTCTTTGCCAGACGCAGGGCTGCCAGGCTGTCGGCTGTCTCGCCCGACTGGCTGATGATGATAACCAGACTGTTCTCTTCCAGAATCGGGTTCCGGTAACGGAACTCGGAAGCCAGCTCGACGCGGACCGGAATACGCGCCAGATCTTCGATCACATACTGCGCTGCCACGCCTGCATGGTAAGCAGAACCACACGCTACGATATAAATACGCTTTAACGAACGAATGACATCATCGGAAAGTCCCGCCTCGGTCAGGTCAATATGACCATCGCGAATGACTGAATTTAATGTATCCCGAACCGCACGCGGCTGTTCATGGATCTCCTTAATCATGAAATGCTCATAACCTCCCTTTTCAGCAGCTTCTGCATCCCACTCAATCGTCACAAGTTCTTTCTGAATCTCTTCCTGATCAATATTATAGAAAGTAACCTCTCCCTTATGTAAGCGTCCCAATTCCTGGTTGCCGATATAGTATACCTTGCGGGTATATGGAAGCAGGGGCGGAACATCCGACGCGATAAAGGATTCACCCTCGCCTACTCCGATGATCATCGGGTTATCCTGACGGGCTACAAAGATCTCCTCCGGATAATCCTTAAACATAACCGCCAGTGCATACGTGCCACGGATACGCATCATCGCACGCGCCATCGCATCGAGCGGTCCCTCGTTGTATTTCTTATAATAATGATCGATCAGCTTTACAGCCACCTCTGTATCAGTATCTGAATAAAACGTATATCCATTTTTAATCAGTTTTTCGCGAATTTCCTGATAGTTTTCGATAATACCATTGTGAACCGCTACCACGCTGCGGTCATCCGTGCAGTGCGGATGTGCATTGTTCTCAGACGGCTCCCCGTGTGTCGCCCAGCGGGTATGACCGATACCGCAGTTGCCCCGCATTGCGCGTCCATTGTCTGTTTTCTCTGCCAGCGCGCGCAGACGTCCCTTCGCCTTTACAACCTCCGGTACACCTTCTCCGTCTCTGACTGCCAGACCTGCTGAATCGTATCCACGATATTCAAGCTTCTCCAGACCCGCTAATAAGATCGGAGCCGCCTGCTGGTCTCCTGTATATCCTACGATACCACACATATAATTATTCCTCCTTTTTTCAACCAAGCGAGCCGCTGCCATCATATCGCCTCAGACACTCCCGCCTTCGTATCTCTATCTCAAGAATATGATAAATCTATTGATTCTTCAAAATAGAATCTTCTATAAAATATGTCGTTTATCCCTAAATAGCGCCTGACCGGCACCTTCGATATAGACTTTCTTCTCAGTCATGTACATATTCTGTCTCATTATACCAAAAAAGAATCTTCTTGTCAGCATTTGCTGTAATATTTTCGTCAGTCATCATATAGACACATCTCATTTTAAAACCCTCCGCCATAAGCAGTCACATATTTCTTCTGCATATCTGCCTGTAAAATAACGATTGTCCACGACAACTATTTTTTATACAGGAGGTTTCATCATGAAAAACGAAACAATGTACTTTAACGATCTTCTTTCCATCTGGCTGGAAAAGCAGAAACAGGCGCGAGCCCTGTCTACCTATGTGAAATACCGGCATCTGGCAGACCGTTATATCTCCCCTTATTTTAGATCCATCCAGCTTTCAGATGTCGATCTGCCTATGCTTCAGACATTCCGCAATTCCCTTTTATCCCCGGATTCCCTGCATCCGCTTGGGAACGGAACTATCCGCTGTATTCTTCTGCTCGTCAACTCCATTCTGCGTCTTTCCTATGAAACCGGGCAGACAAACGGCATTCTCTATCTCCCGCCCCGTCTTCCAAAAAAGCGCCCTGAAGTACCTGTTTTTACCCTTCAGGAACAGGAACAGCTCGAACACTATCTAACTGCCCGTACAGGAGTCTCCGAAGCCGTCATCTATCTGGGACTCTATACAGGGCTGCGAGTTGGAGAACTCTGCGCCCTGCGTTGGGAAAATATTCATTTTTCCGATCGCTATCTCCATGTCCGACACACGGTGCAGCGCCTGACGCGCCTTGACACAACCCATAAATCAGAACTCATTTTATCCGCTCCCAAAAGCATCTCCTCCAACCGTTTGGTTCCCCTGCCCGCTTTCCTTCTGTCGATCCTACAGCCCTATTCTCATCCGGAACACCCGGATTATTTTCTGCTGTCACAATCTGCCAGCTCCCCGATGGATCCGCGAACCTTCCAGAATCACTACCAGCGCATTCTATCACAAGCCGGACTGCGCTATCTGAATTTTCATGCAATCCGGCACACGTTTGCCACCCGCTGTATCACAAATGGCATGGATCCCAAAACGCTCAGCGAAATTCTGGGACACTCCGATTTGAAAGTCACGCTTGAATACTATTTTCATTCCTCTCTGGAATTCAAGAAAGAACAGATCGACCGCCTTACTGCACTTTCTCCGGCCGTCCATACTTCTCTTCCAGATATGCCACATAATATGACGGATTAAAATCTTCCCCCGTCATATCGCGCAGGATCTGACGGCTGTCCTTCAATTTGCCATACTGGTGAATATTTTTCCGCAGATATTCACGGATTTCTCCCAGGTTTCCTGCCTCCAGTAGTTTTTCTACCGGCAATTCCTTCTTCATCTGGTGATAAATCTGCGCGCCAAAGGCATTTCCTAATGCATAGGACGGAAAATAGCCGATCGATCCCTGTGACCAGTGAATATCCTGCAGTACGCCCTCCCGATCCGTGGACGGGCGTACTCCCAGGTATTCTTCATACTTATCATTCCAGATCTGCGGCAGCTTCTCCACCTCCAGATCCTCCTCAATCAGCATTTTCTCAATTTCATAGCGCACCAGCACATGCAGCGGATAAGAAAGCTCATCCGCTTCCGTCCGGATCAGCCCCGGAACGGTTCTATTAACCGCCGCCAGAAAATCCTCCAGACTCGTCTCCGTCAGCGGGCTTCCAAACATCTGCGCCACTTTTCCATAAATCGGTTTCCAGAATGCATGGCTGCGCCCCACGATATTTTCAAAGAAACGGGACTGGCATTCATGCATTCCCATCGAAGTTCCCTGCCCCACCAGCGTCTGTGTCAGGTCATCCCGGATGCCAAATTCATAGATAGCATGTCCCGTCTCATGCAGCACGGAAAAAATCGAAGAATCAATCCGTTTCTGATAATGCGTCGTGATCCGTACATCATGATTGTGCAGATTCGTCGTAAACGGATGGGCGCTGAGTGCCAGTACTCCCCGGTCAAAATCAAAGCCCTCATACTCTGCTAGGAAACGCGCCGCCTCTGCCTGCGCCGCCTCCGGATAATCTGCGGATAAAAAGGCGTCCGGAACCGTCTTCGAGCGCTCTGCCGATTCTTTCAAAAGCGGCACGATTTTCCCTTTCATCAGCTCAAAAAATGGATCTAACATCTCCATATTAAAACCTTTTTCGTAGGTATCCAGCATCACATCGTAAAGCTTCTGTCCCGGCTTTGCCCGGTACGCCGCAAATTTCTTCTGATAGGAAATAATCTCCTTCAAAACAGGGGCAAATGAAGCAAAATCATTTTTCTCTCGCGCACGCGTCCAGATTCCCGTCGCACGCGCCGTAAGTTCTGCATACGCACGGTATTCCTCCGGCGGAATGCAGGAAAGCCGCTCCTGCTCCTCGGCTGCTTCCCGGAGAATTGCCGACTGCACCTCATCAAATACGCCCGCATTCTCTTTTTCTGCCTTCTGGCAGGCATCCAGCAGCTCCTTAAAACGCATTGACGCCAGAATCTCCTGATACTGCTCCGAAAGTGAACCTATCACCCGCGCGGTATGCTCTGCTGCACCCTTCGGCGCCAGCGTCTCATCATCCCACTCAAACAAAACCATCGACGTCTGAAGCGCCATCGCCCGCTCCAAAAGAGACTGCAGCTCCTCAAACTGTTTTTTTACATTCTGATTCTTTTGTTCTGTCTGTGCCATTTTCCTGCCTCCTGTCTTTTTTTCGTAATTCTATCATCCAAATTCTGTGTATTTTTTAGGTTTCGCTGCACATATGCCTGCATTCTTTTGTAATATGAGCCATTTCCATCTTCATCATACCAGATTTTCTTTCTTCTGTTTCTTATATCTTTCTTATGATTTTTTACAGTTCACACATTGTGCAAACTGTAACAGGATTTTCTCATGATGCCTTATGTGACTTTCCAATCTTGCATAATCATGCAAAACGCGGTATACTAAAACCAGTTTAAATCATATGCATAAAGCTGGTTCCCGGCTCACGGATATACGCCACGAATCAACTTCCATGCACACACCAGGACAGGAGGGATTGCAGATGATCGAAGCAACGAGCTGCGGCGGTGTGGTTATATTTCGGGGAAAATTACTCGTTCTTTACAAAAACTACCGGAACAAATACGAAGGCTGGGTTCTTCCCAAAGGAACCGTAGAACCGGGCGAAGACTTCAAGCAGACCGCCCTCCGGGAGGTTCATGAGGAGACTGGCGTCGCCGCCTCCATCATCAAGTACATTGGTAAAAGCCAGTACACCTTCAACACCCCTCAGGATACCATCGAAAAGACCGTGCACTGGTATCTGATGATGGCGGACAGCTACTACAGTAAGCCGCAGCGCGAAGAATACTTCGTCGATTCCGGCTACTACAAATTTTACGAAGCCTACCACCTTCTGAAATTTTCCAACGAAAAACAGATCCTGGAAAAAGCCTACAATGAGTATCTGGATCTGAAAAAGGCAAATTTGTGGGGGAATCGGAAATACTTTTAATCACAAGAACAAAGAGGCTGTTGCAAAATCATTATCAAAAATAGATGATTGAGCGGCAGCTTCCATTTCTCTGCAAGCTAATCTGGGTTAAAATTCGCGGTTTTCCTGTTAAAAAAGGCTTTTCGGTAATTTCCTATGAAACAAAAAAACACCCCGTCCGCTGCACAAAGCCAACGAACAGGGTATTAAAAAGGGGAGGATAAGTATTCAAAAATTTCTCTTTTGTGATACTAACAGTATGACCCGTTTCTGTTATTCTATACATCAATCTCCAAATTTTTATACGCCTTTTATCTGCTTCCGAGTATCCGGTTTTCATATTATTTATCATACATACCTTTTTCCCTTGCTTTCTTCCTCTCTTTCCGTTACAATAGATACGTTTTGAGTTGTACTTTTTAATTTATTTTTACCTCTATGAAAAATACAACTCCAGCAAATCATTTTATGTACATTTTTATATTGATTTGAAACTTTTTATATCATAAACCTTGTACTTACCTCACAAAAAGGAGATTTACCTTATGAACAAGAAAAACATCTTAGTCGGACAGTCCGGCGGACCGACCGCAGTTATCAACGGGAGCCTTTACGGCGTTATCTGCGAAGGTGCGCGCCACAGCGATGCGGTTGGCTGCGTCTACGGTATGATCAATGGAATCGAGGGCTTTCTCGCGGATTCTTATATGAACCTTTCAGAAACACTCTCCGATGACGATCTGGAACTTCTTCGCCTGACTCCGGCGGCGTATCTGGGTTCCTGCCGTTTTAAACTCCCTGAGAACCTCTCCGACAGCTTCTACCGCGTCCTCTTTGAAAAACTGGAGCGGCTGGACATCGGCTATTTCTTTTACATCGGCGGCAACGACTCGATGGACACCGTCAGCAAGCTTTCCCGCTATGCGGCGCAGATCAAAAGCCCGATCCGCTTTATCGGCATTCCCAAGACGATCGACAACGATCTCGTCCTGACCGATCACACGCCGGGATACGGCAGCGCTGCCCGCTATGTCGCTGCATCCATCCGTGAAATTGCGCTGGACGCCTCTGTCTATCAGCAGAAATCGGTCACCATCGTTGAGATCATGGGACGCCATGCCGGATGGCTGACGGCTGCCTCTGCCTTAGCACGCAAGGAAGCCGGTGACAATCCGCTCTTAATCTATCTGCCGGAAGCTCCATTTGAGCTGGCACAATTTAATGACGACTTAAAGAAAGCGTTTGAAAAGACAGCGAATGTCATCGTCTGCGTCTCCGAGGGCATCCGCGACCACGGCGGTCGTTTTATCTGCGAATATTCAACCGAAGCCCAGGTCGACACCTTCGGTCACAAAATGTTAGCCGGATGCGGAAAAATTCTGGAAAATTATGTCCGCAACCAGTTCGGCGTCAAGGTGCGCTCGGTCGAGCTCAACGTCAACCAGCGCTGCTCCGGTCTCACCGTTTCCGCTACTGATCTGAATGAGGCCGAGATGGCAGGCCGTTTCGGTGTCCAGGCAGCTCTGGACGGCCATACTGGGCAGATGGTGGCATTTGAGCGTGAGACTGATACAGCTGCTTCTGAACCTGTTCATGCAGCTGCTGCCGTTTCAAACGCTGCAGACTTAGGCGCAGCATCCGCTTCATGCGTAAAACATCGTAACACTGTATATAAAATTCATCCAGTTCTCAAGGATGTCAATCTGATCTGCAATCAGGAAAAGAAAGTACCTGCCGAGTGGATCACGAAAAACGGTACCGATGTCAGCGATGATTTCCTGGCTTACTCGCAGCCGCTGATCCAAGGGGACGTTTCCCATATTATGGAAAACGGACTTCCAAAATATTTGTACCGCAAATAGTCCGTCACACAGTATAACTGCTTCATCCTTGAAATCCATACAAGCAACAGAAAAAGAGACGCTTCTTTCATTTTACGAATGCGTCTCTTTTCTACTTAATAATACATAATACCTGAATTTTTTCTAATTTACCCCAATCACACACTCTTATCATTTGGGGAGGAATCCTGACCGTGCCCTTTCAGCGCAGCCATCTTCTAAATCTAATCTTCCTCACAATCCCGAATTTCAACCCCATCATAAAAGAACATCAGAATCTCTTCATAATTCTTGCCTTCGCGCGCCATCTCCTGTGCGCCGTTCTGGCTCATGCCGACTCCGTGACCGTAGCCGCCGCCCCAGATGGTAAATGTGCGGATGTCTTTTTCCTCATCCCTGGCAGTTTCATCCACCGAGAAAAAGGCACTCGGAAGCGTACTCCATCCTGTCAGTTCGGTTCCGTCATTTTTCTTATAAACGAGTGATTCCGAGCCGAGGACACTCCGAATCTGACTCTGACCTTTCAGTGTCTTGGTTCCCTCGCTTCCGACGATCTGCACCGTCTGGGCGATACCACCCTTACCGCGGGAAGTCACAAAAATACCCTGAATCTCGCCGACGGTATCTACCTTCTGCTGCAGCTTCTTATTCGTGATCGTTGTTTTCCAGCGGTACATCGGGAACGAGGAATCATAATTCTGCTCACCCTGTCCCTGGATAAACTTGAGAAATGTGTCGTTGTCCGTCAAATCCGGAATCTTCTTCTTTTCCGTCAAACCGATCCCTTTCAGATACGGAACCTCGTCTTTGCTGGCGCCCCAGATCGTTCCATCGGTAGAATATCCGCAGGAAGTTGAAAAATAATACGTTTCCGCCGGGGTATCGTTGTAATATACAATCTTCCCGTCCGTCTCCTTGACTGCCAGATTCGTCCGCTCACTGCTCTCTGTATTATTGTACACCTGATAGTTCGTGCTGTCATCAACGTGTGCGCCGTAACGGCTGTATGCATTCGCCTTGATCTGCCGGTAGGCATACGTCCGTGCGCAAACTGCCTGCGCCTTGAGCGCCTCCAGCTCATAATTAGATGGCATCTCGCTCGGCACTACGCGTGTCAGGTAATCTTCGACGTCCAGCTCATTGATCAGAAGCAGCCCATCCGACTCCTCGCTCAACTCGAAGCTGCCGAAATACGACGGCGTTCCCTGCGCCCGCTTGGTACTCAGGATGCGGATCTCCTTCTGCGGGTCTTCCAGCGTGATCGTCATGCGCCCTTCTTTCAGACGGTCATCGCCAGGACTCACGGACAATTTCGTTCCCGGGCTCAAAGTCTCCTCTGATTCGCCCCAGGTCACATGCATCGTGCTGTCCGACTGGAGTACCACCTTCGTGTGAAACAAGGAGGAATAATCATCATTCATGATCAGCACGCGGATGTTCGTCGCTGAAAAATCATGATTTAAGAGTGCTGCGCAAACCTTTTTGCCAGCCACGACAAATTTTCCCAGATCATAGCCGACCAGCACATCCCGCTTTTTCTGCTCCTTGACGACTCCATATGTTTTATATACTTTAAAATCATCGTCCAGTTTCAGCGTTCCGTACCCGTCAATCTCGATCGTATCATCCTTGACCGAAAGTACCTTTCCTTCGATCATATCTTCCTTGAGCGACAGCTTGCGGATCTTGCCCTTATCCAGCTCGACATCCGCCAGCACGCCATCGGTACGATCCTTGAGCTTTTCTTCCTCTGGAAATGTCCGGACGATCGTGCCAATATACACATCCATCCCACCCGATTCTCCCGGAACGATCCAGACATTCTTATATGTAACTTTTTCAGACTGTACGCCGCACAGCGTGATGATCGAACCATCACGCTCATAGACCTCGATCTTCCGATCGATGCAGGCATCCAGCGACACGCCCTCAAAATTCATCGTTCCCTGATCCGTATATGCCGTCCATGCCGCTGCTTCCTTCACATTTTTCGGTGTTCCATAAAGCACCAGCTTCTGTTTTTTGACCGCGTTTTCCGAATCTGCCTTTTTTAAGAATGACTCATAAAACAGCCACCATTCTTCCTTCGGCATTGCCTTTTTATATTTATTTTTAGATACATTCAGGGCGCTCGAAAGCCCTTTTGAAACGCGATCTGCCGCATATGCCGCTTCGCCATAGGTCAGTGCGCCCATCGCGTAGCTTTTACTTATCTTCTCGTCTCCCGGCTCCAGATAGCCTTCCTCAATCATATAGTCAATATATTTGGCATACCATTCATCCTGATCCGGCGTTCCAAAATGGCTTCCGTGTTCTCCCTGCGACGCAACGATGTCGTCCCGGTCTGCAAATGATAACGCCATAGCTTTCGATGCCATGGCGCGTGAAATATCATTATCCGAGTGATCCAAAAATACAATTGCAAAGAGCAGGAGTGCCAGAAAAGCCGGAATCGCCACTGCCCAGTAAACCAGCTTTTTAGGTTTCAGAGACTGTACTGCCTTTCGCGATCTGCCTGTTTTCTTTTCCATATTTCTCCAGCCGCCTTTATTTTTTAACTGTCCTTTCTCATTCACAGTCACTTTTTATTTAACTCCATAAACGTTCCTGTTTTCTCATCAATGTGGTCTAACTTCCGGTATTCGTCTGTCTCCATCGGCAATTTCCGAAGCCGCAGCGACCGGTGCACCGCGCGGGAGATCAAGTCATAGATAACCGCAAATGCCGGTACTGCGATAATCATGCCGACGAAACCAAAGAGTCCGCCAAAGAAGAGAATCGAAAACAGTACCCAGAAACTCGAAAGTCCTGTCGAATTGCCCAGGATCTTCGGTCCCAGAATATTGCCGTCAAACTGCTGCAGAAGCAGAATCCAGATGAGGAAATACACACACTGGAGCGGACTGACTAAGAATACCAGGAACGCTGCAGGTATCGCACCGATGAACGGTCCAAAAAAAGGTATCACATTCGTCACACCGATAATGACGCTCAAAAGCATCGGGAACGGCATATTTAAGATCGTCACACCGATGAAACAGATAATACCGATAATGAGGGAATCCACCAGCTTGCCGATGATGAAGCCGCCGAACATCTGATTGATAAACCGGAGCTCCTCGATTACCAGATTCGCCTGTCTTAGATTCAGGCAGCCATAGACAATCTTCTTTCCCTGTGCTGCCAGTGTATCTTTGATATTTAGCAGATACACCATGACGATCAGACCGATCAGCCAGTTTTTGATAAATTCCAGGACACCCAGCACGCTGCTGGAAAGGCCTGTCACGATCTGTCCAATCCGGTGCATATCAATGTTGGTAAACGATTTCTCCGCCCAGTTCTGAAAAACTGCCAGATTATTTTCAAAACTGCTCAGAACCATATTTTCGATCTCCGGATTATTTTTCAAAATACGCTGAATCCATTCATACACATTCTGCACATACAGCGGAAATGAATCCTGAATGCCGATCAAACTCTCGATCAGCTGCGGGATCATAAGCTGGAACATCCCTACCACAAGCACAATAACCAGCCCCAGACAGGCTGCCGTCGCAAGCATCCGGGCTGCACCACGAACGTATTTGGAATTCTTAGTGACAGAGCCAAGGGTCTTTTCCACGATCCCTGCTACCCAGTTATATGCCGGGGCGGTCAGATACGTCAGCACCGCACCGCAGAGAATCGGCGCGAGGATTTTCACAACCTTGCGGGTGCCCGCCGACACCACATCCCAGTGTTGGATGCTGAACCAGAGCAGTATGCAGACCGCAATCACCGAAACTGCCGTCATCCCCATATAAATGTATTCTTTGAAATCTCTTTTTTCCATACTTATGTTCTTATCCGTTCCTCTTTTCTGATTTTACAATGTGCTTCTGGAAAATGTTACATTTTCTTTACACACTTTCTTTTACAGAGAAAGCAGCGATTGCTCGCTGCTTTTATCCTTTGTAACCCCAAAATGCCGGCTCTTACCATATTGACGCCTAGCGCTGCTAGGTGGGCAACCTCACTTAGATTTCTGTCTTCCACTCGAGAGGAGGCCTGACATCCATCTAAAAATATCGGAATCCCGTTAGTCAAAATGTAGGTTCAAAAAAAGCAAGAGTTGTCGAGCATCCCAGGAATTACAAATATTCTCTTTTGATACGGCTATTATACCGCAAGTCGGATGTTTTTTCAAGTTCCATTTTCTGATAATGCGGTCAGGTTGTTACTGTTCAGGTTATCCATCTCTCTATCTCTTTTAAGAAGCTCTTTTTTGTCTTTTATACTTCTCCCCACTTCATCAGGAAATCTCCCAGCTCTTCCACCGTCTCAATCTGGTAGTCTGCCCCATTTTCCGTAAACTCTTCCCGGGAACCATATCCATACAGCACTGCCGCACATGGGAGCTGATTTTCATGCGCCCCGATAATATCGTGTTTCCGGTCGCCCACCATGATAACCTTCGATTTCTCCGGTGTTGTTCCCAGACGGTCCAGCGTGTAGGCAATCACATCGCCTTTGCGGACCCGGATCTCCTCCATATCCGCCCCGCCAACCAGGGTAAAGTAGGAAAGCAGATCAAAATGCTCCAGAATCTGAATAGCAAACGGTTCCGGCTTCGAGGTTGCCACCGCCAGCGTAAGACCGGCATCCTTTAAACGTGCCAGCATCTCCCGGATTCCCGGATAGACTTTGTTTTCAAACATTCCCTGTTTCGTAAAATATTCGTGGAAATGGTCAATCGCTTCGCGCGCCTGCGCTTCGCTGAATCCGTAATATTCTTTAAAACTGTCCGACAGCGGCGGTCCGATGAACGGACACAGTTTATCCAGATCCGGCTCATCGATCCCGTATGCCTGCAGCGCATGCTGGACAGACTTTGTGATGCCTTCCTTCGGATCTGTAAGGGTTCCGTCGAGGTCAAATAGTATGATATGGTTCATATGGTTCGTTCTCCTTATTGTAGTCCGCGGTGCATTACTCCGCAGCACACCAGCTTGAAAAAACTACGTTTTCATTGCTTACGACCATTCTAATACATTTTACGCAAAAAAGAAAGACAACTTTTCTCCAGCCATCTTTCTTTTCTGCTTTTCACTCTTTATTTGTAAAATTCATGTCCACCATGCTGCATGACATAGGTCAGCTTGCCATCGAACCAGCGTACATTGGAGGAAGCAGAGATTCCGCGGTTCATGAAGTACAGGGCGCCGCCCGAGTAATCCTCGCCTTCCAGTGCACGGTTGACGCAGTCAATTGTCTGCTGCGTTACCTTACAGCTGTTGATCGTTCCATCCAGTACCGGTGAGAACTGGGATGGTTCGTACACAACGGCTTTAACGCTGTTCGGGAATTTCTTGTTTTTCACCCGGTTGATGATTACATTTGCAACCAGTATCTTTCCCCTGTCGTCACACACACCCGCCTCCGCCTGCACAATTTTCTGCAGAACACTGTAATCTTCATCGCTGTAAGAGATGACTGCGCGTTCCCGGCGCTCCCGTTCTTCTGCTTCCTGCGCCGCCTGCTGGGTCTGCATTCGTACTTCTCGTTCGATTACCTCTACTTCCAGAGCTTCCTTCGCAAGTTCATCCTGAATCCCCTGCTCCATCCTCTGTCCGAGTAGATGCTGACTTTCCTCGTTGGAGGCGAGAATCGTAAATTCTGATAAGCTCTCTGTCTCTGTCGTTTCTTCTGACTGCAGCATTTCTGTCAGTTCCACATCATCCGGATATTCCCGGTGTGCCGAGGCTGCATTTTTGCCAACGCCGCCAAAACTGACCGAATTAAATGCTATCACCGTCACAACCGCTGCCCCCGTCATCAATACGGCTGCGGTCCGGTACATCCTTTTTGTCACACGGACAAATAATGCCTTTATAAACTGATAAGCAGTCTGAAGAAATGTGTCAATGCTTGGCATACACTCTCCTCTTTCTATCAGTGCAGTCCTCCCAAAACCGGTCTGACTGCCATTTAACATCTGCGGCATCTTCTTTGGCTGTCTGATTTTTTCTGACAGCTAAGGACAGATCCTCTCTGCCTGTGCCGCTTCCTTCAAGTGACGGGAGACATTATATGTGGTTTCCGGCTTCAAAGTCAACGTCTTTTTTACATTTTTGTGACAAATCACATTCTCATTTAACTTTTCCTTAATATTTATGTGAGCATTTTATAAACTTTTTTGCTTTTTCTTCCCAATTTTTATAAACTTTGGCTGGTATAAAATTTTCAATTTTTTACAATTCTGTTAAATTCTGCCCGTCAAAAAAACAGGCGAATCAAGTCGCCTGTTTTTTATGTCAACTGTAATAGAACAATTATGGTATCTGTAAAGGTGTCAGACAGACTCCTTACCACTCTAGATCAGCGCTACAAACTGTGCATCCACATATTTTGCAAGTTCCTCCGGATTCAGAATGACCTGAACACCTCTCTGACCCGCGCTGATGCTGATTTTGTCGAAAATCTGCGCTGTTTCTTCTATATAAGTAGGGAACTTCTTTTTCATGCCGATCGGGGAACAACCACCTCGCATATAGCCGGTCAGCGGAAGAAGTTCCTTCATATGGATCATCTCCACTTTCTTGTCCTTGGAAGCCTTTGCCACCTTTTTCAGGTCCAGCTCCTCATCGACCGGGATACAGCAGACCAGATAGCCGTTCTTATCGCCCTTTAAAACGAGCGTTTTGAACATCGTGTCATGGTCCATCCCCATCATATCCGCCGCATGGCTGCCGGATAAGTCGTCCTCATCTACTTCATACTCGCCTGCTTCATAATCGATTCCAGCCGCGTCTAAAAGACGCATTACGTTTGTTTTTGTCATAAGCTAAATCCTTTCTGGAGACAAATTTAGTGCACTCCTCTTATTTCTGGTTGATATAGTTTACCAGTCCACCGGCTGTGATGATCTTCTGCATGAACTCCGGGAACGCCTGCCCCTGGAAGCTCTGGCCGGTGGTTTTATCGGTAATCACACCGCTGTCAAAATCAACCTCTACCTCATCACCAGCCGCGATTGCTTTTGCAGCCTCCGGGCACTCGATGATCGGCAGACCGATATTAATAGAGTTGCGGTAGAAAATACGTGCAAACGTCTCAGCAATAACACAGCTTACACCTGCACACTTGATTGCCAGCGGCGCATGCTCGCGGGAAGAACCGCAGCCAAAGTTCTTATTTGCTACGATGATATCACCCTTCTGTACTTTATTTACAAACTCTTTATCAATATCTTCCATACAATGTTTTGCCAGCTCGTTGCCATCCGGAGAGTTTAAGTATCTTGCCGGGATGATAACGTCTGTATCTACATTGTCTCCATATTTAAACACATGTCCATTTGCTTTCATTTCTATATCCTCCTGCGATTTATCCTGTTATTTTATTCCAATTCACGAAACGGCATCTGCGATTGCAGGAAACCTTTCCCCGAACCGTAATATCCGTTTGTAACTGTTCAGTACCTTCACAGTCACGCGCAGACCTACTGAACAGTTACATCCGTTTTACTTATTCCTAAACTTTTATGCCTATTACAGTCCCAGTTCCGCCGGTCCGCTCACTTTTCCGGTAATGGCGCTGGCTGCTGCCACTGCCGGGCTTGCCAGATAAATCTCAGAATCCACGTGTCCCATACGTCCAACGAAGTTACGATTGGTCGTGGATACACATCTCTCGCCTTCTGCCAGGATACCCATATAACCGCCCAGGCACGGACCGCAGGTCGGAGTGCTGACAACAGCACCAGCCTCGATGAAGGTCTCTAAAAGTCCCTCTTTCATGGACTGTAAATAGATCGCCTGTGTCGCCGGAATCACGATGCAGCGCAGACCTTTTTTCACTTTTCTGCCCTTTAAGATCTCAGCTGCGATACGCATATCCTCGATACGTCCGTTCGTACAGGAGCCAATGACAACCTGATCGATCGCAATGTCACCCACCTCATCGATCGTTCTCGTATTCTCCGGAAGATGCGGGAAGGATACGGTCGGCTTTAACTCGGATAAGTCTATGGTGTACTCTTCGTCATACTCTGCATCCGGATCTGCCTCATATACCTTGAAATCACGTTTAGAATGCTCTTTTAAGTACTCGATGGTCTTCTCATCAACCGGAAAGATACCGTTCTTGCCGCCTGCCTCGATCGCCATGTTGCAGATCGTGAAACGGTCATCCATGGAAAGGTTCTTGATGCCCTCGCCGACAAACTCCATGGAACGGTACAGCGCGCCATCTACGCCGATCATACCGATAATGTGAAGAATGACATCTTTACCACTGACCCATTTTGCCGGTTTGCCGATCAGGTTGAACTTGATCGCGGACGGTACCTTGAACCAAGCCTTACCGGTTACCATGCCAGCTGCCATATCGGTACTGCCGACACCTGTAGAGAATGCGCCAAGTGCGCCGTATGTACAGGTATGGGAATCCGCACCGATGACTGCATCACCTGCTACAACCAGACCTTTTTCCGGAAGGAGTGCATGCTCGATTCCCATCTCTCCTACGTCAAAATAGTTGGTGATATCATGACGACAGGCAAATTCACGACAGCATTTGCAGTTTTCCGCCGACTTGATATCCTTATTCGGGATAAAATGATCCATAACCAGCGCAATTTTGTCATGATTGAATACCGTCTGGTTGTCCATCTTCTTCATCTCATTGACCGCTACCGGCGTTGTGATATCATTTCCAAGAACCAGATCCAGATCTGCTTCGATCAACTGTCCTGCTTTTACCTCTGCAAGACCCGCGTGCGCTGCCAGGATCTTCTGTGTCATTGTCATTCCCATGATTTATTTCCTCCTGCATATACATACTTGGTAACGGCTCCGATGCCCTTACTGTTATAGGAAAAAACTCTGTTCCAACGGTGCCGCTGCCATCTTTTGCTTTTTTATGTTTGTATTATAGCACCGGCTCTGTTATAATACAAATATATATTATTAATAGATACTATGAGTCGAAGTTATAGTGTTACTGTTCACGAGTAGGCACTTTTGGAACCGAAAGTGCCGTAAGAAAACGTGGTGGCAGCAGGAATTTGCCGTATTTAAATGCGAAGCCGCGGCAAATTCCGTTACTGGGCACGTATGCGTGAACAGTAACTTTATAGATATAAAGGAGTATTATGGAACAACATTTAACCCAGTACCGTATTTTCTACGCCGTTGCACGCGCCGGTAATATTTCCCGCGCCGCCAAGGAACTTTTTATCAGTCAGCCCGCGATCAGCAAATCAATCAGCAAGCTGGAAGAAAGCCTCGGCATGGCACTTTTTATCCGCAATTCCCGCGGTGTCTCCCTGACCGCAGAGGGACAGGTCTTATTTCAGCATGTGGAAGCCGCTTTTGAAGCACTGGAGCGCGGTGAAAATGAGCTGAAACAGATCCAGAACCTCCACATCGGACAGCTCAAGATCGGCGTCAGCAACACGCTGTGCAAATATATTCTTCTTCCTTATTTAAAGGGATTTATCGCGCAGTACCCGCATGTCCGCATTTTGATTGAAAGTCAGGACACTGCACGCACAATCTCGATGCTGGAACAGCAGAAACTCGACATCGGTCTGATCGCCGAGCCGAAAAACCGCCGCAGCCTTTCGTTTCTCCCAGTCATGCGAATTGAGGACACCTTCGTCTGCACCCGGTCGTATCTGGAAAATCTGCGGATCCGCGAAGGTGCCGATGTTGATCCGTTCGAATCCGGGACAATCCTGCTGCTCGACCGCAGCAATATGACGCGCACGCACATTGACGCCTACTTTGCAGAGCACGGAATTGAACCGAAGCAGATTTTAGAGGCGACGACGATGGATCTTCTGATTGAATTTGCCAAAACGGGACTTGGAATCGGATGTGTGATCCGCGAGTTTGTGCGGGAAGAATTAAAAGATGGTTCGCTGATCGAACTCCCGCTGGAAGTGCCAATCCGAAACCGAACGATTGGATTTGCTTATCATCCGACGGCGATGACGCGGACGATGAATGATTTTGTGCAGTTTTGTTCAGAATGATGAAATAATTGGCAACACGGACGCCATTTCCTATGAAACGAAAAAGTCCGGCGCATGGCGGTCAAGCTGCCATATGCCGGACTTTTTCTGTTTAGTTCCTATTTTTATCAATTTTCGTAACTGTTCAGTACCTTCACAGTCACGCGCAAAAATTCATTAAAAATTGCCTGCGGCAATGGAATTTTTGCCTGCTAGCCCATGTTTTCGTACGGTCAGCGCAGTAAATGCGCAGACCTACTGAGCAGTTACCGATTTTCTTTTAAAATATTCTTCGCACATTTCCACACACATGGAAATATTTTCCCATCTACCAGCCAGACATACACTTTCGAACAAATTCCTATTAAAATACAGCTCAGAACCAGATTCACCCCGATCGCCAGCTTCTCTCCCGCCTCAGAATAAATGCTATAAAACCAACAGGAAAAGCTGGCAATCACAAGCCAGTGCGTCAGGAAGATTCCCATGCTATACTCGCCGATCCACAGAATAATTTTTTTAAGTATCTCCGGGAGCCAGGTCTCCAGACCGCCGAGCCAGAAGAGACGGAAGCCTAAAATCATCAGGAATGCAGCAACATGACCATAGAATTCCATGGTTCCGAGTCCGCCTGGAAATCCATGCGCTCCCAATGTGGTTCCGATCCAGAAAGATTTTCGGACGAACCAGATGCTGAAAATCCAGAGGGCAGCACCAAAGATGCCATATTTTCCTTCTCCATCTTTAAGCAGATTCTCTTTTCGCTCTCTTTCTTTCATGGACTTTTCAACTGCCCGCATCAGCAGACAGATCCCATTTCCCAGAAGCAGGCAGATATAAAAGCTGTTCATTCCGATCAGCACTGCCGCGACACCTGCCAGAATCAGGATTTTCTGGCGGGTTCCTACTTCCCGGAGGGCGGATGAAAGTACAAGAGTCAGAATACTTCCCATGAAAGTGTAGGTCAGCATCCAGGATGGACCATAGTACGTTGAATCCGCCTTGAAGATTGTATCAAACCAGGCATAGCGGATCGCCTTCAGACCGCCTGGCAGATAGCTGTAAAAGTTGCTCAGCCACTCATTTTCCAGACGCGGCGCAACCCGCACCGTGTAGAAGAGACCGCCCCGGTAAAATAGATATGCCAGCAGAAAGGTGACCGTCAGCGGGCAGGTCAGTTTCAGATAGCGGCGCAGGATCTCTAAGCTCCACGAAGTAAACCGCCCGGAATATACCTTATCGGCTATCAGCATTCCGCTGATCATCAAAAAAAGACTAACCCCGAAGGTTCCATAGCGGAACAGGGGAAGCGGTCCTATTTCCATCAGCGCATTTACCTTATTGCTGCCCCAACTCCCGAATGTACCGAACCAGTGACTTCCAAAGACCGCCAGACAGGCGTATGCCTTGATTATATTTACGTCATCATAGCGTTTCATCCGCGTTTCCTTTCCCATTCATATAAAAAGAATGTGCCTTTTTGTGTAATAGAACATTCCAAAGAATTTCCTATGAAACAAAAAAACAGGACCGCTGCAAAACTGCAGCAGCCCTGTATAAGATTTCCTATACTCGAAAAACGATTAGTTGTTGATCAGCTTATCGTTCTCGTTGTTCCAGCTGTAAAGCTTACGGATCTCTGCGCCGACTTTCTCAGACGGATGCTCGGAAGCAAGCTTTCTCATAGCCTGGAAGTGTACCTGACGACCTGCCGGGGACATATCCAGTAAGAACTCTTTTGCAAAGGTACCGTCCTGGATATCGGACAGAATTTTCTTCATAGCTTTCTTTGTCTCAGCGGTAACGATCTTCGGTCCGGTTACATAATCGCCGTACTCAGCTGTGTTGGAGATGGAGTATCTCATACCAGCGAAACCAGACTGATAAATCAGGTCTACGATCAGCTTCATCTCATGGATACACTCGAAGTAAGCATTTCTCGGGTCATAACCAGCCTCACACAGAGTCTCGAAACCAGCCTGCATCAGAGCACAAACACCGCCGCAAAGAACTGCCTGCTCACCGAAGAGGTCTGTCTCAGTCTCGGTACGGAATGTAGTCTCCAGAAGGCCTGCTCTAGCGCCGCCGATGCCAAGACCATAAGCCAGTGCGCGGTCAAGTGCTTTGCCTGTGTAATCCTGCTCTACTGCTACCAGACACGGTGTACCCTTACCAGCCTGATACTCACTTCTTACAGTGTGACCCGGTGCCTTCGGAGCGATCATGGTTACATCGACATTCTTCGGCGGTTTGATGCATCCGAAGTGGATGTTAAAGCCATGAGCGAACATAAGCATGTTGCCCTCTTCCAGATTTGGCTCGATGTCTTTCTTGTACATATCTGCCTGAAGCTCATCGTTGATCAGGACCATGATGATATCAGCCTGTTTTGCAGCCTCTGCTGCGGTGTATACTTTAAATCCCTGTGCCTCTGCTTTTGCCCAAGACTTGCTGCCCTCGTAAAGACCAATGATAACATCACATCCGGACTCTTTTAAGTTCAAGGCATGTGCATGACCCTGGCTGCCGTAACCGATAATAGCAATCTTCTGTCCTTCTAATAAGGATAAATTACAATCTTCCTGATAGTAAATCTTTGCTGCCATTTTTCATTTCCTCCTTGGATCTAACAAAAATAAAATAAATTTATTATAAAGCATAGACCGGCGCCTCTCTGTGCGTCTTTGGACCAAACTTTGTAAACCTGTTGAATGCCTTGTATCCAGTCTATCGACTGATGTACTATGGCAGATAGCGGATATCATCGGCACCTCTGGAAAGACCTGTAAGACCTGTTCTGGCTAACTCCAGAATCTCATAATCTTCCAGAAGATTAATCAGCGCGTCCTGTTTGGACTGGTCGCCTGTCAGCATAACAGTGACAGAATCTTTTCCCACATCGACAATCGACGCACGGAAAATCTCGGAAATTGCATTAATCGCCATCCGCTGGTTTGCATTTGCTCTCACCTTGACGAGCATCAGCTCACGGTATACGGAATGACCTTCCCGCAGTTCCTTTATGTCGTGTACATCTTCCAGTTTTCCAAGCTGCTTCTGAATCTGCTCCAGAACCTGATGATCGCCCAGCGATACAACCGTCATACGGGAGTATCTCGGATCCGCGGTCACGCCAACTGTAAGACTTTCGATATTATATCCGCGGCGGCTGAAAAGTCCAGCCACACGGCTTAAAACGCCGGCAGTATTATCTACCAGCAGTGATAACACAATTCTGCTCATGCAATCTTCCCACCTTGATCTTCTGTCTTGTTCGTATTGCCTTAATGATAGCAACCAATTCTCAGTTTGTCAACTAATTAAAAGGAATGCCTAGTATTCCCCAGAGCTATATCATTACTGTTCACGCATACGTGCCCAGTAACGGAATTTGCCGTGGCTCCGCATTTAAATACGGCAAATTCCTGCTGCCACCATGTTTTCTTACGGCACTTTCGGTTCCAAAAGTGCCTACCTGTGTACATTAACGATATATCAACACATCATTTCTGGTGTTCCTGCCACTTTTTCTCCCAGTCCGGACCGTATTTAAAATACATCTTCATCTCGGTTCCGACACTGATGAGGCGTGCATCGTCCGGGATCTCCTCACGCGTATACCAGCCTGCCTCAGAAAGCTCGTCCTCCTGCAGCCGGATCTTATCGTCCCCATCCAGTTCTGCAAAAAATCCGATCATCTCCGTATCAGTAAATGCCCACGGCTGACTCTTGAAATAGCGGATATTTTTAACTTTCAGCCCGACTTCCTCCATCACTTCGCGGCGGACGGTCTCTTCAAATGTCTCTCCGATCTCGACAAATCCAGCGATCAGCGCATACCCACGGTAGGTACTGTGGTTGACGCGGTAGCGCGACATAAGAAGTTTGTTCCCGTTCGTGATCGCCACGATGACTGCCGGGGAGATCTTTGGATATTCCGTCTGACCGCAGACCGGGCAGACGAGTGCCCGCTCGGTCCGGCTGTCCTGCGTCTTTGCCCCACAGCGTCCGCAAAACTGACGGCTCTGTCTCCAGCGCCACAGCTGCACCGCCGTGATCGCTGCAAATGCCTGGTGCATCGGCTCCATCGCACGGATGTCGGTTGACGTTTTCCATGCATAGCAAAGCTGCTCCGGCTCTTTTTCTGCCCCTTCCAGTGCACCAGAAGCCATCTTCCCAGCTTCCATATGATTTTTGTCTGAAACAGGCATCTGACCAGCACCTTCTTTTAGCTTTGCCAGAATCTCTTCCGCTTCTTTCTCCGGCACACTGACCAGAAAATACGGCTTCTCATCAACCGAAAAGAGATAAACCGCCCGATCCATCAGTTCCGGAACTGCCGCCTCAATCTCCTCCCGGCGCGGGATAGTAAGCACATGTTCCTCCACGGTCTCACGCAGAAGAATCCGGCTTTTCTGGATGCAGAAGACGTAGTCCTGTGCTCCAGGTTTCTGAATGTGGTATGTATTGTCATAGCGATGTGGTGCGATATCCTGTATCATAACTTTATCTCTCTATCCTTTTATTCTCTAAAACTTGTGTAACCGTTATTCCCATACTGTGTAACAATGTATAACGGCTGTCCTCGCAGACATTCTTTGTAATCTTTCTGCAAGTCATTTCATTTTACTCTTTTTAATAAAAAAATACAATCCCCGATTCGCCCCAAGCTTACAACCGTCCCACAAAATTCTCATATCCAAACGCCCGCACCACTTCCGCTGTCCCATCTTCATGCCGGTATACGATCGACGGAAGCGGCATTCCATTAAAGGTATTATTTTTGACCATCGTATAGAGTGCCATATCGCCAAACACCAGCCGCCCGCCCTCTTTTAGCGGTGCATCAAACGAATAATCCCCGATGCAGTCTCCCGAAAGACAGGTTGGTCCGCCCAGGCGGAACGTATACGGCTTTTCGCCCGCTTCTCCCGCTCCGATAAGCGGCGGACGGTACGGCATTTCCAACACATCCGGCATATGACAGGCCGCCGAGGTATCCAGAATTGCAATCTGCATGCCGTTTTCCATCGTCTCCAGCACGGAAGTCACAAGAAATCCCGCGTTTAAGACAACTGCCTCGCCCGGTTCCAGGTATACTTCTACCCCATATTTTTCGCGCAGCCCGCACACCAGACGGATCAGGCGTTCCCGATCATAATCTTCTCTCGTAATGTGGTGTCCGCCGCCCAGGTTCAGCCATTTTACCTTTGAAAACCAGGCTCCAAACTTCTCCTCCGCTGCCCGCAGCGTCGTCTCCAGGTCATCTGAATTCTGCTCGCAGAGCGTATGCATATGAAATCCATTCAGATACGGAAGGATAGTTTCTTCAAAGTTTCCCGCCTCCGAAAGCATCGAAAGAGTCGTCCCCATGCGGGATCCCGGCGCACACGGATCATAGATCGCGTGACCCTCCTGCGTGGAACACTCCGGGTTCAGCCGGAGTCCCGCCTGTTTTCCGGCTTTTTTTACTTTTTCACCATATTTCAGCACCTGCCCCGGCGTATTAAAAACGATGTGGTCGGCATAATTTAAAATCTCATCAAACTCATCCGGGCGGTAGGCGGCAGAAAACACATGGGTCTCCCCGCCAAACTCCGTTTTTCCAAGTCGCGCCTCATAAAGCCCGCTCGCCGCGGTTCCCGACAGATACTGACGAATCAGCGGGTAGACCGAATACATGGAAAATGCTTTCTGTGCCAGCAGAATCCGGCATCCAGCCCGCTCTGCCGTATCTTTCAAAATTTCCAGATTTTTCTTTAAAAGCGTCTCATCCACCACATAAAATGGCGTGCGGATCGCCGCCGTGTCCCGGAGAACCCCAGCCGCCTCCCGTTCCTGCATCTGTTTTCCTTCCTTTCCTTCTCGCTTCCATCTTCCCTGTCCATTCTCTTCCTGCGCCTAAAAAACGCAAAATAAAACCAGTTTCTTACATGGAGGTATTTTTATCTTAATCCACCAGTGCCGGATCCCAGGATTCCTTCCACGGAAGTCCCCATTTATTTAACGCATCCATAAATGGATCCGGATCAAATTCTTCAATATTATAAACGCCCGGTTTCTGCCAGGTTCCATTCATCACCAGCATCGCACCGATCATCGCCGGTACACCGGTTGTGTAGGAGATCGCCTGGGAACCAACCTCTTTGTAGCACTCCTGATGATCACAGATATTATATAAGTAATACTTCTTCTCTTTTCCATCCTTCTTACCCTGGAAAATGCATCCGATATTCGTTTTTCCAACAGTACGAGGACCAAGGGATGCCGGATCCGGAAGCACTGCCTTTAAGAACTGCAGCGGTACGATCTCTTTTCCTTCGTACATAATCGGCTCGATCGAAGTCATGCCGACGTTCTCCAGACACTTTAAATGGGTCAGGTAACTCTGACCGAAGGTCATGAAGAAGCGGATCCGCTTGATTCCCGGCATATTGAGCGCCAACGATTCGATCTCCTCATGGTGAAGCAGGTACATATCCTTCATGCCGACGCCGTCAAAATCATACTCTCTCTTGATCTCCATCGGTTTCGTCTCTACCCAGTGTCCATCTTCCCAGTAAGAACCGTTTGCCGACACCTCCCGGATATTGATCTCCGGGTTAAAATTGGTTGCAAACGGATAGCCGTGGTCGCCGCCGTTGCAATCCAGAATGTCGATGTAGTTGATCTCGTCAAACTCATGTTTCAGCGCATACGCCGAAAATACGCCGGTTACACCCGGATCAAAGCCGCTTCCCAGCAGTGCGGTAATGCCCGCCTCTTTAAATTTCTCACGATATGCCCACTGCCATTTGTACTCAAATTTTGCCGTATCCTCCGGCTCATAGTTCGCAGTATCGATATAATGGGTCTTCGTTGCCAGGCAGGCATCCATGATCGTCAGATCCTGGTACGGAAGCGCCAGGTTCAGCACCACATCCGGGTTAAATTTCTCAATCAGGGCAATCAGCTCGTCCACGTTGTTTGCATCCACCTGTGCAGTCTGGATCTTCGTCTTGGTGGTTCCCTCTAATTTTTCTTTCAGCGCATCGCATTTGGACTTCGTCCGGCTTGCAATGCAGATCTCCTCAAATGCCTCGCTGTTCTGGCAGCACTTGTGAATTGCTACGGAAGCTACGCCTCCACATCCGATAATTAACGCTTTTCCCATCTTTTTTTCCTCCTGTATTCTGAAATGTACTCTGTTTTTGTTCCATTTTATAATCCAAATTTCACATTTGCTTTTGTTCAAACACTTTTCAGTTCATGTCTCAAACACACACTTTTATTTGATGATACCAGGGTCAAAAGGTCAGAAGTTCGACGCAAGCTTGCTTGCAGGAGAATTTTTGACCTTGGGACCCGCCAAAAACATTTCTTACTTAATCTTTGGATTTCCCAACAGCGCCAGCAGCATCTCCCTTACAATCTTGCACGCCACCGCCGTCGATGCACCGGACGCATCCAGCGCCGGGGATAATTCATTCACATCACATCCAACAATCCAAGCTGCACTGCAGATCTGCGTGACTGCCCGTCGAAGTTCCTCAAAACTGATTCCGCCCGGTTCCGGCGTTCCTGTTCCCGGAAATACACTCGGATCCAGCACATCCAGATCCAGGGTAAAATACACCGGTTTTCCTTCCAGTTTCCGAAGAGTTTCCTGAAGGACTTCCATATCCACGATAAATGGATGCGTCGTCACGTGTTCTTTTCCCCAGCGCCATTCCTCCCGGTCGCCGGAGCGGATACCAAACTGCGTGATCCTGCCATCTCCCAGGACTTCCCAGCAGCGGCGCAGCACACAGGCGTGGGAAAGTTTCGCGCCCAGATAATCGTCCCGCAGATCGGCGTGTGCATCAAAATGGATGATATGCAGATCCGGATATTTCTCTGCCAGCGCCTGCACCGGTGCCAGCGTCACCAGGTGCTCGCCGCCCAGCATAAATGGGATCTTGCCATCCCCGGCAATCTCCGCCGCCCGTTCCCGCAGATCCTTTAACGCCAACGATGCGTCACCAAAGCAGAGCTCCTGATCGCCCGCGTCAAACACGGCGTAATCGGTCAGATCACGGTCCTGGTACGGCGAATACGATTCCAGCCCATAGGATTCCGAGCGGATCGCCCGTGAGCCGAACCGGGTGCCCGGGCGGTACGAAGTGGTCGAGTCAAACGGCGCGCCGTAGAGCACGATCCCCGCCTTCTCATAGCTGGCGTCACACGCCAGAAACGTCTCAATATTTGCCTTCAACATCTTCTAACATCTCCTCCACATATGCCGGCAGGTAAAATGCCCCTTTATGCAGGGTCGTCGTATAATACCGGCAATCCAGTCCCCGCAGGTTCCATCTTGTCTCATCCAAATCTTTTAACGGATGGTATTTCTTCGACGCAAATCCAAACAGCCAGTGCCCGGACGGGTAGGTCGGGATATGCGCCTGATAGACGCGGCTGATCGGAAATGACTCCACGATCCGCTTATGAGCCCGCTTGCACGCCTCCGCATCTTCGGCATAAAACGGGCTTTCATGCTGATTGACCATGATGCCGTCCTCTTTTAACGCCTTATAGCAGTTCCCGTAAAATTCCCGGGTAAAAAGCCCTTCGCCCGGTCCAAACGGGTCGGTTGAATCCACGATGATCAGATCGTATTCATTTTCCTTAAAGCGGACATATTTCAGCCCATCCTCATAGTGGATCGAGAGTCTCGGATCATCGAGACGGCACGCTGTCTTCGGCAGATATTTCCGGCAGACCTCCACCACCAGCGGGTCGATCTCCACCATGTCGATGTGCTCGATCTCTGGATAGCGGGTCAGCTCCCGGATCACGCCTCCATCCCCGGCTCCAATTACCAGTACCTTTTTGACCAACGGATGCACTGCCATCGGCACATGCGTGATCATTTCGTGATAGATAAATTCATCCTTTTCCGTCAGCATCATATATCCATCCAAAGTCAAAAACCGCCCAAATTCCGGCGAATCAAAGACATCGATCCGCTGAAACTCGCTCTTTCCGCTGTAAAGCTGGCGATCCACCCGGATGGAAATTTTTACATTTGGCGTATGATTCTCTGAAAACCAGAAATTCATAATTTTCCCCTTTCTATCTACTGCTTATTTATTTCAGCACATTCAGGCGCTCAATCCCCGGATCCTCCGGTCCGGTCATTGAACATCCTTTTTCCAGCGCATACGCAATGTAGTCAATGATCTCTTCCGTGATCTGCTCGCCCGGCGTCAGAATCGGGATGCCAGGCGGGTAGCACATGACAAACTCACTGCACACACGCCCGGCTGTCTCGCGGATCGGAAGGGATTCTTTTTCTCCATAAAATGCCTCCTGCGGCGACATCGCCACGATCGGGTCAATATAGTCAAAATCCATCAGCGTCGATTTATCCCGGCTGAACCGGCGCTTGATCTCCGCCAGTGCGCTGACCAGGCGCTCTACCTCCCGCTGCCGGTCACCGATGGACAGATATGCCAGAATATTTCCCAGATCACCAAATTCCGCCTGGATATCGTACTCGTCCCGGAGAAGATCATAAACCTCGATCCCCGCCAGCCCGATATCGCGCGTGTGAATTGAAAGTTTGGTCACATCGAAATCATAAATGCTGTCGCCGTTCACCAGCTCCTTCGAATAGGCATAATAACCGCCAATCCGGTTGATTTCTGTTCTCGCATACTCCGCCAGCTCCACCACCTGCTTAAATGCCTCACGCCCGCGAAGCGCCAGGTTCCGTCTGGAGATATCGAGGCTGGAAAGGAGCAGGTAGGAACCGCTCGTCGTCTGCGTCAGATTGATAATCTGGCGGACATACCCGGCGGACATACCCGGACCCGTCAGAAGAATCGAGCTCTGCGTCAGGCTTCCGCCCGATTTGTGCATCGAAACCGCCGCCATATCCGCCCCAGCTGCCATCGCGGAAACCGGCATATTTTCCCCGAAATAAAAATGGGTTCCATGTGCCTCATCAGCTAAACACAACATCCCATGCTCATGTGCCAGCTTTACGATCGAGCGCAGATCCGAACAAATGCCGTAATACGTCGGATTATTCACAAACACCGCCTTAGCATCTGGATTTTCCTTGATCGCCCGGCGCACATCTTCCACACGCATTCCAAGAGGAATCCCCAGTCTCTTATCACCCGCCGGATTCACATAGACCGGAACCGCGCCTCCAAGCACCATGGCGCCCATGACGCTGCGGTGGACATTTCGCGGCAATATAATCTTCTCGCCCCGCTTGACTGCCGTCAGCACCATGCTCTGAACTGCCGATGTCGTACCGCCGACCATCAGGAATGCGTGTGCCGCCCCGAATGCCTCAGCCGCCAGCTGCTCCGCATCCGCGATGACGGACACCGGATGGCAGAGGTTATCGAGCGGCTTCATGGAATTGACGTCCAGCCGCATGCAGGTCTCTCCTAAAAGTTTCGTCAGCTCCGGGTTGCCGCGCCCCCTCTTGTGCCCCGGCACATCAAACGGCACCACGCGCATCTTCTGAAATGCTTCCAGCGCCTCATAGATCGGCGCGCGCTCCTGGGTCAGCGCGTCATCTCTTCGACTGCCTCCCCCCGTTTCTTTCGGTCCTGAAGCTTCCTTTCTGCGCCGTGCACTCCGTCCGACGCCCGGCTCCAGATTTCTTCTCTCTTCTTCCATCTGCCGTCCCTCCTGAAAATCACTCATTCGTTTCTTCTATCGAATTTCCCTGGTTTTCGCGGTATTTTCCAGTCAAACTCTTCTCTTTCCTCTCAAAAAGCATTTCTTTTAAAACACATTTCTTCCGCTGAAAATTTCAATCATCTCCCGCCGCAGGCTCTCCATAATACTGAGTCTGGTGGTCGGCGGAAGTTCATAGACATCTGTCTTAAACAGATAATTCTGCAGATCGATCTCTTTCAGCATCATCTTGGTATGGAACAGATTCGCCTCGTACACATTGATATCGACCACATCGTAGCGCCGCAGCGTTTCCTTGGAGATATAATCCTGAATCGAGCGGATCTCACGATCCATAAACAGCTTTTTTCCGTCCACATCTCGCGTGAACCCGCGCACCCGGTAGTCCATCGTGATGATGTCCGAATCAAACGAACCGATCAGGTAATCGAGAGTCGAAAGCGGCGTGATCTCCCCGCAGGTCGCCACATCGATATCCACCCGGAAGGTCGCCAGACAGGTCTCCGGATGGTATTCCGGATAGGTATGGACGGTCACATGGCTCTTATCCAGATGCGCCACCTGCGTCTCCCCCTGCACCGGCACCATAGAGCCTTCCGCAATCAGAAGTGTGACCGAAGCCCCCTGCGGATCGTAGTCCTGCTGGGAAATACTCAATACCCGTGCCCCGATCATATCCGTCAGCGATGTTAGGATCCGGGTCAGGCGTTCCGAATTGTACTGCTGATCGATGTAGGCAATATAATCCTTCTGCTCCCTCGGTGTCTTGGCATAACAGACATCATAGATATTAAAGCTAAGCGCCTTTGTCAGGTTATTAAAGCCGTATAATTTTAATTTTTCGCTGTGATCCATATCTTCCTTCTCCTGAAATATAAATGGTGTTGATCAAAAAAGCGGATGATGTGTCTCCACATCATCCGCAAAAACGTTCTTTTCCTGCTTCGCTCTATTTTTACAAATCTGCCGTATATCTGCGAAATCTTCCCTTGTCTCTATTTACCGCATATACTGCAAAACCTTTTTATCCACAGAAATCTCACATTCAGAGTCTATATAGCAAATATCTACTTTTACCACTCTTATTGACCGTTTTACAAGTTGATGTGCATGAGCACTGGTTGTAAAGTAACCAACTTATAAAATTGAGCTTTTAACTCAATCAATAGGGCAGCTCGCACTGCCAATCGGCATTTGACCCGGCTGTCCGTATGGCCATTCCCTGTTTCACAGGTGGTCAGATATATTTGCATGGATGACTCTTAAAATGTTAAGATTTTCCATATCAGAGGTATCATACAGCAATTTTGGCAAAATGTCAAGAATGATTTTTATTTGGGTTGACATTTAAAAATTTTTACTTTTCTAACGGTACTTCCGTCCTCTTCCCGCAGAACGCAAACATCGCCACGCCCGCCGCAAAGATAAACAACGAGATAAACTGTGAAGTCGAGAGGGATCCGACTGCTCCCCGGTTCAAATCACCGCGGAAAAATTCCAGCACGAAGCGTCCCAGACTGTAGCAGATCAGATACAGTGATACCACCTGCCCCTGTTTTTTGCACTTTTTCGCCGCATAGAGAAGCAGAAGGCAGTGCAGGAAATCCAGACCGCTTGAGATGAGCTGGGTCGGAACCAGGGGAATGTTGTTCGGGGCAAAGTCCGAATCGTGGAACACGATCGCAAAATGGCTGTGGGTCGGCATACCGTAGCAGCAGCCAGCCAGGAAACAGCCGATCCGTCCAAAGCCCTGCGCGAGCGCAACCGACGGCATGACCAGATCCGCATACTGGAAAAAAGAAATATGCTTGATCCGGCTCAGCACATAGCCGCCCAGCACACCGCCGATGATGCCGCCGTACACGACAAATCCGTCGTTGATATCTAGCAATTTCTTCGGGTTTGCCAGAATCTCGTCAAAGATTGTGACATAGTACAGAAGTTTTGCACCTAAAATTCCACATACAACACCGCAGATCGCGATCGAGAGGATCATATCGACATCCATCCCCCGCTTGTTTGCCCGGTACTCTGCCAGGTAATACGCAGCGATAATGCCGATGCCGATCATCAGACCGTAGCCGTGGATCGTGATGCTGCCGATTGTGAATAAGTCATTTTTCATGAAAGGTTTATCCTCCTATTTAGTTTACGTTCCCTGATGCTTTTCGATTATAGCATTATTTATATAAAAAAACAAATGTTAATAGATAGCAGAAAAACAGATGTAAAACAGGCTTTTTTCTTCCCATTCTACATCTGTTTCACTGTACTTATTTTATAATTGAGGATACAATCAAGCTAATCAAGCCCGTATCCAGATTCCTTACGCCTCTTCCCGCTCTTCCTCCGGCAGCAGGTTCGTCATGCTCTTTAAGCTGATCGCCAGTGTCGAGCTGTTGTGCAGCAGCGCCGACATCGATGGTGTGATGATACCAGCCACCCCCAAGAGAATCAGACCTAGGTTGAAGCTGATGACGAAACGGTAGTTTCCATGGACACGTTTCATCAGATCCATGCTCAGATGACGCAGAAGCACGACTTCATCCAGGGAATCTTTCTTGATCGTGATATCCGCGATCTCTCTGGCAATCTCTGCGCCCTCGCTGACTGCGATGCCCGCGTCTGCCGCTGACAGGGCCGGTGAATCGTTGATGCCGTCACCGATCATGATAACTTTGTGGCCTTTCGCCTTCTCCTCCTCAACAAAGCGCGCCTTATCCTCCGGAAGTACCTCGGAGAAATAATCATCCACGCCGACCCTCTTCGCGATCGCCGCTGCGGTCCGCTCGCTATCGCCGGTCATCATGACAATGCGCTTAAATCCAGCCTCTTTTAACTGGCGGATGACAGACGGTGCTTCCTCACGCAGCGGATCCTCGATGCAGATAACGGCTGCAAGCTGTCCGCCGATTGCCATGTAAAGATGGGAACAATTTTCCGGAAGGTTCTCAAACTTCTCTTTTCCATCCTCCGGCAGTGTGCACTTCTCATCCTCAAATACGAAATGGTGGCTTCCAATCACGACGCGTTCTTCGCCCACATAGGTAGCGATACCGTGCGCTACGATGTAATCCACTCTCGAGTGCATCTCCTCATGTACCAGATGACGTTTTTTCGCTTCCTGTACGACCGCATTTGCCATCGAGTGCGGAAAATGCTCTTCCAGGCAGGCTGCGATACGAAGCAGTTCTTCCTTCTCCATGCCGTTGAAAGATACCACATCGGATACAACCGGTTTTGCCTTGGTCAGGGTTCCGGTCTTGTCAAATACGATCGTCTCCGCCTCGGCAACAGCCTCCAGAAACTTGCCGCCCTTGACCGTAATGTGATGCTGGCTTGCCTCACGCATCGCAGACAGGACTGCAAGCGGCATTGCCAGTTTCAGTGCACAGGAGAAATCAACCATCAGGATCGACAGTGCTTTCGTCGCATTGCGGGTCAGCAGATAGGTAAGCGCGGTACCGCCCAGACTCCACGGAACGAGTGCATCTGCCAGGTTTGATGCCTTGCCTTCAACAGAGGATTTAAGCTTCTCCGAATCCTCGATCATCTGTACGATACGCTCATAACGGGTAGAGCCGGCGGATTTTTCTACCTTGAAGGTAATCTCGCCCTCTTCCAGCGCGGTTCCTGCGTAAACATAGCTGCCCGGCTCTTTTCTGATCGGCTGGGATTCGCCGGTCATCGAAGCCTGGTTGATCATCGCCTCGCCGCTCACTACGACACCATCCAGCGGAATCACTGTACCCATATGGACGGTCAGCTCGTCGCCCGCGGTAACATCCGAAAGCGGTACAAAGACTTCGGTCCCGTCCACTTTCTTCCAGACCTTTTCCACGTTCAAGGACATGCTCCGCGCCAGATCACCAACGGATTTCTTATGTGTCCACTCCTCCAGAAGCTCACCGACGCCGAGCAGGAACATAACGGAGCCAGCTGTATTGAAATCGCGGCGCAGAAGGGAAACACTGATCGCCGTCGCATCCAGCACCTCCACATGCAGCTTGCGCTTAAATACGAGGCAGTGGATACCTTTCACGATATAACGGATCGCCTGCACGGACGTGTATACCGCACGGACCGGCGCCGGGAGAAATGTCTTCGTCGCAAAGCGGGTCAGTACCTTCTGAATCAGCTTTTCTTTGTACTCCTGATTCAGGGCGCGTCCGCTGCTTTTAACTGCCATCTCCTGTTTTTCGGTAATCTGGCCATCAAACGCCGCTACCTGTACGAGTACCGCCTCCCGATCCTCCTTATAATAGATAACCGCATCTGCTGTCCGCTCATACACCTTGGCCGCCGTCACGCCGTCCAGACCAAGCAGATACTGTTCCAAAACGTCCGCTTCGCGCACGGTATGGAATTTCCGGGCAAGGCTGATACGGATTCTTCCTTTGATTTCATGCTTTATAATGAATTTCATGATTCATCTTCCTCCGGTTATAGAAGAGCTGCCGCGAGACAGCATCCCATGCTATCTTGCGGCAGCCCCCCTGTTATTTAGATTCATGTATTCTTGGAGTTGCTATTACTGCTCTGCCTTCTCAGCCTCCGGTGCGGCCTCGGTTGTCTCAGCAGTCTCGTTGAAATCCTCATCCTCACCAAAGCTCTCATAGCCGCGAGCCTCGTTGATCTGCTTTGCCTCAGCCAGGATGTCCTCAGCGTTCTCCTGAATATTGGTAGCGGTGGTCATCACACAATCACGTGCACGAAGTCCGGCTGCTACGCAGTTTACGTAAAATTTCTTTGCATCCTCGCTGCCAAGAATCTTAACACCTGCTGTTCCGAACAAAACGCCGCTTGCAAATAAACCTAATTTTTTTAATTTGAAAATGTCCATCATGATTACTCCTCCTCTGATATTATCTAATTATATTCACATATGATTTTTGAAAACTATTTATTCCATTTCAAATGCGAATATTGCTGCATTTAATGACTCATTTCTGAGGTACAAGTAGATGGTAACAGCTTATCCCCATGATAGTCAAACCTAACTTTCCTTATTGAGATTTTTTATCAGCTAGCATCCGAAGTTATACTTGGCAGTTCATCCTCATTCCGCAGAGAATACTGGCGGCAACGGTTTAAAACGCCGATTTCTTCCAGCACTGCAATCATCCGGTACACCGTTGCCTTTCCGATCCCCGGGTCGCGCTTGGATGCCTCGTAGTAGATCTCCTTACAACTGCTCCATCTTCCCTCCAGGATCACATCCAACATGATCTTTCTCTGATCGGTCATCCGTTTCCCCCGTCTCTTCAGTTCGCCGATAATCTGCTCTCTCTGCTGCATCGTATCATCTCTCTTTCCATATCTTCTAAATTATTTTGCCGCACATCTGCCGTTTCCGTCCACAATCCGGCTTTTTATTAGCGCAGACTAACTGTTCGTTTAAAATATATGGCATACTCTGCTTGCCACTCTTTTTGCAAGTACTAAATTCCGCTTTTGCCTCTGGCTCAGCCTCATTAAGTCCTTAGATACGACTCGCACTAAGTGCTCATATTATATCGTGTTTCATCAAAAACAAAACATAATTAGCATGAACAAACTCAGGTTAGAATGCCACAACTCAAGTTAGATATCTCTAACCTCAATTTAAAGACTACCTCTTTTTTTCTCATCTGTCAATGAATTTTCGAAAATATATTTGATTTTCTTCTCTGATAATGGTAAGGTACTCACAGAATGATCAATTCAGACAGGAAAGGAAGGATTTTTTGATGAGCTTCAAAGAAATAAAGCCAGAAGAATTAAATTTTAACCCGTTTACCCGCATCGGTTCCGACTGGATGCTTTTAACCGCTGGCACCGAGGATAAATTCAACACCATGACTGCCAGCTGGGGCGGCGCAGGCGTATTCTGGGGCAAACCGGCTGTTACCTGCTATATCCGTCCCCAGCGCTACACCAAAGAATTTATAGACAAAGAAGAACTCTTCTCCGTCAGCTTTTTAAAAGACGGTCACCGCGATGCCCTCAAACTCTGCGGCTCCGTATCTGGCCGTGACCACGACAAAATCAAGGAAGCCGGCCTGACCCCGGTCTTCATCGACGGCGTACCGGCATTTGAAGAAGCTGACACCATCCTCATCTGCCGCAAAATGTACCGCACATCCATGAATCCGGCAGATTTTATCGATAAGGACGCTGACAGCAAGTTCTATCCGGAAAAGGACTATCATGATATGTATATTGCGGAGATTGTGAAAGCGGTTGTGGCTGAATAAGCAGAGCCGCTCCATTTAAAATTTAAATCCCACAGGAAATGCCGCTGTCTGGTCTCTAGCTGTGATTGTATGTTTTCATGACAGGCAATCACAGCCGGAAACGCTGATTTGCAGCATTTTCTGTGGGAATCCTTTGAATGATCCTTTTGGGTCTATTTGTTTATATTGTGTCTTTATTTATTCCTTTATTTTGCCAATTCCAGCATCCGCGCCAGCGGACCAACCGCCCTCTGCCGCATCGCCTCATCCATCTCCACTTCCTCCTCCGGATTTTCCAGCGCCCGCAGTACGCTGTCCAGATGAATCTTCTTCATATTCGGGCAAAACTGACGGTGACCTACGGAGAAAAACTTCTTCTCCGGGTTCTTCTGCAGCAGTTCATAGAACACGCCCATCTCGGTACAGATCAGGAAGACTTTCTCATCCGAATTCGTCGCATAATCAATAATCTGGGAGGTACTTCCGACAAAATCTGCCAGCTCCAGCACATCGCCGGTACACTCCGGATGCGCCAGCACAACTGCCTCCGGATGCAGCTCTTTTGCTTTCTTTACATCTTCCGCATGAATACTCTTATGTACATGGCAGAAACCGTCATTGAAAATAAAATGTTTCTCCGGCACTTTTTTTGCGATAAAACGTCCCAGATTCTCATCCGGAATAAAGAAAATATCCTTGTTCGGCAGTTTTTTCACGATTTTGAGTGCATTCGATGACGTAACACAGACATCCGATTCTGCCTTGATCTCCGCCATCGAGTTCACATAACAGACAACGGCTACATCCGGATACTCTTTGCGTACTTCGCGGATCTTCTCCACCTCAACCATGTGAGCCATCGGACAGTCCGCGCTCCGGTCTGCCATGATAACCGTCTTCTCCGGGCTTAAAATCTTCGCACTCTCGCCCATAAATGACACGCCACAGAAAATGATCGTCTTCTGCGGCACCGTCGTCGCCAGCTCCGCCAGATAATACGAATCGCCCACATAATCGGCAATCTCCTGCACTTCTCCATCTACGTAATAATGTGCCAGAATCACGGCATCCTTCTCTTTTTTTAATGTCTCGATCCGCTGCTTTATCTCCTGATCCATCTCTTTTTCCTCTCCTTTTTTCACCGCTCTGTTCACGCTTCCGAATCCCCATCGATTGACAGAAACCATACCATTTTTCCGACAGCTGCGGTTCATTTTCTTCTTTACAATGTATCCGACATCTTTGCCACGCCATATTTCTCTGTCCATATAGCTTCCACACGGTAAACTTCTGTGATTATACCTCTAAGAGAAAAGCTGTGTCAATGAAATTTTGACACTTTTCATTACATCTGTCTTGTCACATAGCAATTCATCTACATACAGACTGAACGTCTGCTTTGCCGGCGCTTCAACCAGAGCAGCCAATATGCATTTATGCAATTTTTTTGTTTCACAAATGTATTTTACTGTGCAACAAAAAGTCAAACCAAAAATCGGACGGTTTTTCGCTGTGTTTTTCACTGTTCAAACCGTCCGATCTACATGACATATTTATAATTTTATCGCTTTATGCACATCCGCCCTTATTGCTGAAACAGCACCAGTCTTGATACCTTTCCTTCCGCGTCCGCCCAGATCGCGCATTTTTTTCCCGCTTCCAGATCGTCTGCGGTCACGATATTCCGGGTTAAATACGGCAGAATACGTGTCTCAGCGCTGACAGTATAGGTCACGCCATCCTTTGCTTTCACACAGACGGTATCATCATTCTCGGCACTCTTTTTCACCGACTCGATCTCCGTGTAAACCGGCACGGCGCTCACATCGGTTACATGGACGAAGAAGAGCTGTCCGTTCGTGATTGGCGGCTCGCTCATCGCCATCGCATCCCCGATGTAGGCATATACAACGGTTCCCGTCTCCGCCTCGGTCATATCGACCGGATTGCCTGTCTCTGCGTCAAAAATCGGCGTTTCCGGTGAAAATGTGATCACCATCTCGCCGGCACTGCTGATTCCCGACTGATTGTCGATCGTGACGGAATCGCTGGTAACCTCCGAAACCGGACCATAAACACAAATAGTTTCCGCTGCAGTGGCCTCCCCAGCTGCCTCCGTATCTTCGACAACCGGCTTTGTCTCCTCATCGCCCGCTTTTGCACTGGAAGCGCACCCAAGCGCACCTACCGACAGTGCTGCACAAATTCCTGCAATATATAACGATTTTTTCATAATTTGAATCTCCTTCCGACTGTTCTTATGCCTGCTCCCTGCCTGTTCCCAGGGACTTCTCTGAAATTTTTCAAAACTTCCCAGGCACTTTTTAGTTTCTAAAACCAGTGAAATATTTTTCTTTATACTCTGTATTCAGCTCTTCTATCTGGTTTTCTCTGTTCTAACAGTCTACCCTATTTCATTCAAAAGTAAAAGTGCTTTTTTCTTACGGATTTCTGATATTTTATTACTGTTCACGCATACGTGCCCAGTAACGGAATTTGCCGTGGCTTCGCATTTAAATACGGCAAATTCCTGCTGCCGCCACGTTTTCTTACGGCACTTTCGGTTCCAAAAGTGCCTACCCGTAAACAGTAACGATATTTTCCTTTGCCGGTCAGGACGTCTATACAAAGCTTCAGCAACTGTGCTGCCATGTAACATTTCACTCCACTTCCTCTTCTATCAGCTCCACACGGCAGATCTGTGGAAAATTTACCGCGATCTCCCCGCCTATATTTTCAAGTCCAGGCTGATTTCCACTCCTTATTTCCGCCAACCACAAAACCTGCCGGTAATAGTCGATTTTCTTCAATCGTCCTGCTGCCGTTCGGTAAGCGCCGCCATCCTTGTGCACGTCCGGTTGGAACCAGGTCACAGAAAGCCGAACCGTCTCGCCACGCATCAGCTGCTCCTCCGCTTCCACAAGCGTCTGATTGATCATCTCACGCACGCTGTCATCCAGATCGATCTCCCGCTCGGTCAGACGCGCTTCCTCCTCTACCGCCTCCTCATAGCCATTCAGTGCTGCAAACGAGGCAAACTGCGCCGCCCGGTCCTCCACCGGCATCCGTGCATGGCGCAAGGGAAATGGGTAAGAATGACCGAGGATATCGCCATAGCGGCGCTGGGCGTCACTTTCCTGCCCTTTTTGGGTTTGGCTTCGTCCACCTTTTAAGTTTTCAAATTCATTCACTCTATATTGATCTTCCATCTACGCCTGATGTCCCCCGATCTGCCCGTTGCGCTCCTTGGCGGTCGCGCCTTCCTCAAAGTTCATCCCGCGCAACACCGCGTTTTTTCCGTATTTTTTCTTGATCGTCAGAAGCGCTTCCTGCATCCGGCGCTCCCGCTCGCGTTTTTTCTGTTCTTCCTTCTCTTTTGCTTCCTTTTTTGCGTAATCGGTAAACAAATCAAGCTGTTCAAATGTTTCCTTCTGTTCACGCTCTTTCGCCATTTTCTCATTTACCACATGACATGCCGAGAGCGACATCCGGCGGATGAGAAGCGCCGGGTTGACAATCTTATCATACAGAGCCGCCATCGCCTCCAGAAGCTCGCTCGAGGACGAAGTCGCACGCGGCAGATTCCACGTTCCATGTGCGTGCTTCGGCACACGCCGCCCGTAGCGATCGGTTGTCACCGGTCCCTTGTATACTTTCCGTATCTCCGGGCGGGTCAGGTTTTCGATGTCATATCCGACCGTTAGAACGAGCTGATCGGTCACCAGCCGTTTTTCCACCAGCTCCAGCGATATCCCGTCAATCATCTCCTGTACCACGATCCGCGCCTTATCCGCCGTGTACGGACAGGGAAGCACCTGCCCGCAGCCCAGGCTGCTGCTCTGCGGCTTGTATGCCCGTATCTGTGCGATCGTGCACGGCTCGTAGCCCCACGCATGGTCAATCAGAAGCTCAGCATTGACGCCGAACATCTGGTACAGCAGTTCCTCGCTGTAAAACTCGCCCGGTTTTCCCAGTGAACAACGCGCAATATCGCCCATCGTCCGAAGTCCCGCCTGCCAGAGTTTCTTCTGGTATCCTGGTCCAACCCGCCAGAAATCGGTCAGCGGCTCATGCGTCCACAAAAGTTCCCGATAGCTTTGCTCATCCAGCTCGGCAATCCGCACGCCGTCCTTGTTCGCTTCCACGTGCTTCGCCACAATATCCATCGCCACCTTGCACAGATACAGATTCGTCCCGATCCCCGCCGTCGCCGTGATGCCCGTTTCCTCTAACACCGTGCGGATGATGCGCTTTGCCAGCTCGCGCGGCGAAACCTTGTAAATTCCCAGATATTCCGTAACATCCATGAATACCTCGTCGATCGAATACACATGAATGTCCTCCGGTGCCACATACCGGAGATAAATCTGGTAGATCTGCGTGCTCCATTTCATATAGTGCGCCATTCTCGGCGGCGCAACCAGATAGCTGACCGCCAGCGATGGATCCGCCTTTAATTCTTCATTTCTCCACGATTTATCCCGGAACTGGCGTCCCGGCGCCCGTCTGCGGCGTTCCTCATTGACTTCCCTAATCCGCTGAATCACCTCAAATAACCTGGGACGCCCCGGCACACCATAGGATTTCAGCGGCGGCGATACCGCCAGACAGATCGTTTTCTCCGTCCGCGATGGATTCGCCACGACCAGATTCGTCGTCAACGGATCCAGACCTCGCTCGATGCACTCGACCGATGCGTAGAACGATTTTAAATCAATGGCAATGTACGCGCGCCTGGAAACTGTTTTCTGCATGGCAGGCTCCTCCCTTCTCTATGAATTTAAAATTTGAGCACCACTGGTAAAAAATCATCTCACAAAATCAAGCACAGAAAGATTCCGAGCGTACATATGAAAATCCAGTTAAAAACTCACTAAGTGCTTCTATTATAGCATAACCATCAGCTTCACGAAATACTCAAATCCAAACATGTGTTTTGCAGCAGTAAAAAGAATGCGCCTTGGCACATCCGGGCGTCTCGCGCGGTCGCTTGCGACATGTTTCTGCTTCGCGCGAGTGTGCATCCTCGCGGAGCGTTTTTGTTTCATAGGATGTAATTTCCTATGAAACAAAAAACCTCCAGTCCATTCGAATGAGAATCACATTTCTCATCCAAACAAACTGGAGGTTTTCTATCTCACCAGGTTTACCTCTTGGATTTATTTACCATTTATTTCTGGCATTATAACTGCGGACCAGCCTTTACCAGAGCCTTGCCAGCTTCGTTTCCTTCGTATTTAGCGAAGTTCTTGATGAAACGGCTTGCCAGATCTTTTGCTTTCTCTTCCCACTCAGCCTCATTTGCATAGGTATCGCGGGTATCCAGGATAGCCGGATCTACGCCCGGAAGCTCGGTCGGTACTTCGAAGTTGAAGTACGGGATCTTCTTGGTCGGAGCCTTCTGGATGTCACCATTTAAGATAGCGTCGATAATACCACGGGTATCTTTGATGGAGATACGTTTGCCGGTTCCGTTCCAGCCTGTATTTACGAGGTAAGCTTTTGCTCCACTCTTCTCCATTCTCTTAACCAGCTCTTCTGCGTATTTGGTCGGATGCAGCTCCAGGAAAGCCTGTCCGAAGCAAGCGGAGAAGGTCGGGGTCGGCTCGGTAATGCCGCGCTCGGTACCAGCCAGTTTTGCTGTAAATCCGGATAAGAAGTAGTACTGTGTCTGCTCCGGTGTCAGGATAGATACCGGCGGAAGTACTCCGAATGCGTCTGCAGACAGGAAGATAACGTTCTTAGCTGCCGGTGCAGAGGATACCGGACGTACAATATTCTGAATATGATCGATCGGGTAGGATACACGGGTGTTCTCGGTTACGCTCTTATCAGCGAAATCGATCTTGCCGTTCTCATCCAGGGTAACGTTCTCAAGCAGTGCATCACGTCTGATAGCGTTGTAGATATCTGGCTCAGACTCTTTATCCAGGTTGATAACCTTCGCGTAGCAGCCGCCCTCGAAGTTGAATACACCGTTGTCATCCCAGCCGTGCTCGTCATCACCGATGAGAAGACGTTTCGGGTCGGTAGAAAGGGTAGTCTTGCCGGTTCCGGAAAGTCCGAAGAAGATAGCGGTGTTCTCGCCATTTAAGTCGGTGTTAGCGGAGCAGTGCATAGCAGCGATGCCCTTTAACGGAAGGTAGTAGTTCATCATGGAGAACATACCTTTCTTCATCTCTCCACCGTACCAGGTGTTGATGATAACCTGCTCGCGGCTTGTGATATTGAAGACAACAGCTGTCTCAGAGTTTAATCCAAGCTCTTTGTAGTTCTCAACTTTAGCCTTGGAAGCGTTGTATACTACGAAGTCCGGTTCGAAATCAGCCAGTTCTTCGTCGGTCGGAACGATGAACATATTCTTTACGAAATGAGCCTGCCAAGCAACCTCCACAATAAAACGGATCGCCATACGGGTGTCTTTATTTGCGCCACAGAAAGCATCTACTACAAACAGTCTCTTGTTGGAGAGCTCATTTAAAGCGATATCCTTTACTGCGTTCCAGGTCTCTTTGGATGCTACATGGTTGTCGTTCTTGTACTCGTCTGAAGTCCACCATACTGTGTCCTTAGAGTTCTCATCCATAACGATGAATTTGTCTTTCGGGGAACGTCCGGTATAAATACCTGTCATAACGTTTACTGCACCAAGCTCGCTGACCTGGCCTTTTTCATAGCCCTCCAGCTCCGGTTTGGTTTCTTCTTCAAACAGCATCTCATAAGAAGGGTTGTAAACAATCTCCGTTGTTCCTGTGATTCCGTACTTGCTTAAATCGATCTTAGCCATCTTAATACCCCTTTCCTGTTATCCGGCGGCTCCCGTCTGTGTGAAATTGTCAGCCTCGCTGACCAGAATCATGCGCCAAGTCTCACGGACGTTCGACTTGAATTTTGTCTGACATTTCTCACCGAACCGGGGATTTCAGTGTCCCCCACTGTACATGTGTATAGTTTGCAACCGCTTTACCTTTTCACGGTTCTTATATTTTGTACAATGCGAAAACTCGCCTTTTCTTCTCTTTATCTATTTTTACCAAAAGAGATTACTTCATCATTCTAATGCATTCATGGTAAAAAATCAAGCGAAATCGCGAAATGATTGATATTTTTTTATCAATTTCATTATTTCAAATATATCTGTCACTCACAGCGTCTAAATCGTTTAAGTTTTAAAATCACACGTACCACACCGCCTCATTCGTCGCTGAAATGGCATCCGTACCCGCCTCAAAGGCCGCCATCACATCTTTTTTGTCAGACAGCAGTCCCCCGGCGATCAGCGGAATATCGGTGTACTCGCGCATGATCTTAAGAATTTTCGGCATCACTCCCGGCATGATCTCGACTGCATCCGGTCGGAACATTTCGATCTGTTTTTTCAACGTATCGAGTGCGATCGAATCCACAACAAAGGTTCTCTGGATCGCATAAAGTCCCATCTCCTTCGCGTGTTCCACCAGTGTATTTTTTGTGCTGATAATACCGTCCGCCCGCGTATTGTGGGCGATAAAATCGACCACCACCCTCTTGGTGCTCAGTCCCTGGATCATATCCACGTGGACGATCGCCACCTTCCCGGCGTCCTTGATGCGCGCTACAATCTGATCAATATCACAGATCGTGCCAAACAGCACAAATACTACCTTACATTCAGATTTAAGACTTTTTTCCAGCCCTTCCCAGCTCTTAATCGCTGCGATTATCGGAGATTCCTCCAGTAATTCAAGCATTGTCATTCTATGCTTCCTCTTCTCTCATAGTCTTGAGTATTTCTCCCATCTCTTTCAGCCCTGTGAAAATCGCATCCGGCACGACATCCGCCTTCGGTACATCCTCCAGCTTCGTCTCTCCGGTCAGCACCAGGATTCCGTGTGCCCCATTTACCACGCCGGTTTTCACATCCGTGTAGATCCGGTCGCCGACAAACGACATTGCCTCGCGCTTTGCCCCGGTCATCTCCAAAACCATATCCACGGTCTCCTTGAATGGTTTTCCAACATACTTCGGCTCCTTTCCGGTCGATAAGGAGATTGCCGCGCACATTGCGCCGCAGTCCGGGATAAAACCATCCTTCGTCGGGCAGTTGATATCCAGATGCGTTGCCAGGAACACAGCGCCGTTGCGGATATACGTGCAGGCGCGCTCCAGCTTCTCATAGGTCAATGTCATATCAAAGCCAATCACGACCACATCCGGCATCTCCCTTGTCAGAAGAATGCCATTTTCACGGAAATTCTCCTCCAGATCCGGCGTTCCCACCAGATAGACTTTCTTTTCAGGATAATACTCTTTCAGATACTGAATCATCACATCCCCGGATGTAATGATCTGATTCCTTTTAATATAACACCCCATTTTTGCCAGTTTGTCAATATATGTTTTCGGAGATTTCGACGAATTATTCGTAAAAAATACATATCTCTTCCCTGCTTTCTTCACTTCCTCCAGGAAATCCAACGCCCCGTCGAGCACATCCGTATCCAGATAAAACGTCCCGTCCATATCGAGGACAAACAGTTCTGTCTCCTTTAAAATTTCACGTTTTTCCATGCCTCTCTCCTTGTAATTTTTATCTTTGTAAATATTTAAAATTTTTTCCAAAACAACTTTATCCAATCCTGCACAAATATGCAAGCAGGTTTTTCATAAATCTTAATTTCAAAAATGGGAAGCCGTACAAATCTCTTCTATGAGTCTGTACAACCTCCCATCTCTCATCTTTATATTCTGCGACAGGCTGGCGGCGTCACTTTTACGTTTTTTTACGCCCGCCCTACATTCTTGCTCGCCACAACCGCAACCCCGGTTCCAGCGCAGTCTGCGATAATCACATCCCCGATATGCACTGGAGCTGCCACCTTCACGGCGCGGATCTCCTTCATGCAATCAAAGATTTTGCCCTTCGGGATATCCGAAGCCGTCTTGACCGCTGCTCTCTCGATCGTGCCGCCCTCGACGCGTACCGTTGAGGTAACGATTCTCGTCGGATTGGTTACCTCTTTCTTTGCATACGCCTCGCCGCGCGGGCATGTATTTCCTTCTACCTTGATCTCGCCATTTCCCATCGTCACAGTGAGCTGACAGCCCAGCGGACATCCGATACAGGTCAGTTCTCTTACTTCCATCACTCATCCACCTCCGTGCAAATGGTTATTTCTTTCAGATCCGGATATTTCTCCAGACTTTCCTTCGTCAGGATCACCTGCTCCATCTCACCCGGTGCCAGCACGCGTTTTTTGCGGCTGCTCACACGCTCTCCGTCAAAATAAACGGAAATGCTGCGGTTTTTATAAACATCTGCCACACGGAAACGAACGGTCAGCTTGTCTGCCATCGCCTCGGTATCGATCGACTGCGGTACTGTGTAGCGGACGCCATTTTCTGCCTTGAGTGTCACGCTGTGACCTTTCTTCGTCTCGCCGGATTTCACATATTTCGCTGCGTTCTGTCCTGCCAGCGCTGCCTCCTCGGATACATAGTCAACCAGATCATGTACATGAAGCACGTTGCCGCAGGCAAATACACCCTCGATTCCTGTTTCCAGACGGTCATTGACCATTGGGCCGGAGGTAACCGGGTTCATCGCCACGCCCATATTTCTCGTCAGCTCATTCTCCGGAATCAGGCCACAGGATAACAGAAGCGTATCACAGTCATAGTGCTCTTCGGTACCCGGAATCGGTTTGCGGTCCGGTCCGACCTGTGCCAGCGTGATGCCTTTCACGCGCTCTTTTCCCTCGATATTCACAACCGTATGGCTTAACTTCAACGGAATATCAAAGTCGTTTAAGCACTGTACGATATTTCTCTTCAGACCGCCCGAATACGGCATCAGCTCCGCTACGACCTTAACCTTTGCGCCCTCCAGTGTCATACGTCTCGCCATGATCAGTCCGATATCGCCGGAACCGAGGATGACAACTTCTTTACCGACCATATGACCCTCGATGTTCATGAGACGCTGTGCCGTACCAGCAGTGTAGATACCTGCCGGACGATACCCTGGAATGTTCAGGGCGCCTCTCGGACGTTCGCGGCATCCCATCGCCAGGATAATCGCTTTTGCCTTGATGAGCTCCAGTCCCTCGCTGCGGCTTACGACTGTGATCTCTTTGTCTTTATTGATATCCAGTACCATGCTGTTTAAGCGGTACGGAATTTCCAGCTTTTTCACTTCTTCCTCATAACGTGCCGCATACTCCGGTCCGGTCAGCTCTTCTTTAAAGGTATGAAGACCAAAACCATTGTGGATACACTGATTTAAGATACCGCCCAGCACGCTGTCGCGCTCCAGAATCAGAATATCCTCTGCGCCGCTTTTCTTTGCCGCTGCTGCCGCTGCCAGTCCAGCCGGACCGCCGCCGATAATTACAATGTCATGCTGAATCATGGTTATGCCTCCTCACCTTTTATCATTTCGGAACCTTTGCGGTTTTTGCAGATCTCTGTGATCGGGATTCCCGTCTCACGGGAGAGAATTTCCATCGCTCTCGGAGTGCAGAAGCCTGCCTGACACCGTCCCATACCCTGACGGACGCGCCGTTTGATTCCATCCATCGAGCGTGCGCCGAGTGTACGGGTGATCGCATCCACGATCTCCCCCTCGCTGATTGTCTCGCAGCGGCAGACGATTGCGCCGTATGCCGGGTTCTTGCGGATCAGTTCTGCGCGTTCTTCCGTATTTAAACGTGCTGCTTTCACGATGCCCTTGCGGATCGGATTGAAATTCGGATTCTTGCCAAATCCAGCTTTTTCCTCGATCATCCCAGCCAGATATTCACCGATCGCCGGTGCGCAGGAAAGTCCCGGAGACTCGATTCCGGCTGCATCAAAGAAGCCCGGTGCGTCCTCCGCCTCACCGATGATGAAATCATCGCCGTCCTCATGGGCACGCAGGCCGGAGAAGGAAGTGATGACCTGACGGAACGGAATGTTGTTGACACTCTTGGTTGCCTTCTCACATGCCTCTGCCAGTCCCTCGGCGGTCGTGTAGGTTCCGTCCTTATCTTCCTGATCCACCGCGGTCGGTCCGACTAAGAGATTTCCGTGAATCGTCGGGCTGACGAGGATTCCCTTGCCATACTTGCCCGGAAGCTGGAATACGGTCGCTGATACGTGGTTGCCAGCCTCTTTATCGAGCAGGCAGTACTCGCCGCGGCGCGGCACAATGTGAAGCTTCTTTTCCGAAACCATGTTGTGGATCTCGTCAGAATACACGCCGGCTGCGTTCACGACATATTTTGTCTCGAAGACACCGTTGTTGGTTATCACACGGTATCCTTCTGTCGTTTTTTCAACTTTTTCTGCTTTTGTGTTGAATACAAATTCAACGCCGTTATCACAGGCATTCTCTGCCAGCGCGATCGTCAGACCAAATGGACATACGATGCCGCCGGTCGGTGCATAGAGCGCTGCCACAACCTCCCCGCTGACGTTCGGCTCCATCTTGCGGACCTCATCGCCGGTCAGAATGGAAATATCCGGCACACCGTTTGCCACGCCTCTCTCATAGAGTGCCTGCAGCGCCGGGCGGTCCTCTTCTGCGAAGCAGAGTACCAGGGAGGAATTCCGCTTGAAATCAAAATCGAGTTCTTTGGATAAATCTCCCATCATGGCGTTGCCTTTTACATTGAGCTTTGCTTTTAAAGAACCTGTCTTTGCGTCATAGCCCGCATGGACGATAGCACTGTTTGCCTTCGATGTGCCGGAGCAGACATCCTCTTCTTTTTCCAGAAGCACGGTGCGGCACTCATATTTCGAAAGCGCTCTGGCGATACTGCTGCCGATGACGCCGCCTCCGATAATCACTACGTCGTATGTATTTCCGTTCATACTGTGATCCTCCATTATTTATACTAAATGTTTTCTTGTTCTCGTTTCAACTATCCTGTTTGTTTAGATAATTCATCCTATTTCTGCTGCATTTCGTGCGTAAGTCCATCTGAACCCTTTAGCTGCTACAGCTCCTCTGCAAACCGGATCTCCTCCATCGCCTGAATGTCGCCCAGAAGCGTTTTCCGGAGCGACTTGTCCTGCACCTCCACCGACATCGTCGCGGAGGGACCCTCGCCCTTTAACTTATTCTTGGCAATATCAAAAGACACGATTTTCACATCCTTGGAACGCATGGTATCCATGAACGCCCCAACACACCGGCTGCTGGTAAATTCCAGATAAAAATCGAACACCTTCGCATGCTCATGAATCATTGAATCCACGCGTGTCAGAAGCTTCAAGGTAACCGCAATCAGAATCAGACCGTAAAACGCGCCGTCCACAAATCCGATACCGGCTGCCAGTCCTTCACAGGCGCAGACCCAGAGACACGCCGCTGTGGTCAGTCCACGCACCTGATTACGCCCGGTTACCATGATCGTGCCAACTCCTAAAAATCCGACGCCGCTGATAACCTGCGCGCCCATCCGCGCCATGTCCGCTTTCGCAGATGGAAATGTCCGGAACATATATTCACTCGTCAACATGACAAGCGCTGAACCCAGGCAGACCAGCACATGCGTCTTGATGCCCGCACCGCGCCGTTTCAGACCACGGTCAATTCCAATGAACATTCCCACTGCCAGTGAAAACAGCAGGCGAATCCAGATGCCGACCGCTGTCCAGGTTGCCGCCGTCTCCACAATCCATTTCCAAACTGCCATTTTTTCTCCCTCTGCCAGCCCGTAAAACTTCTAAAACACAGCTCTTTTTTGCTCCACAAGACTTTCCATGACCGATATCGGTATCTTTTATGGAACAAAAAAGAGCAGAAAGCATCCGTATTTCTACGTTTGCCTTTCTGCTCTTAATCTCACAGGCTTTATTATATCCAATTTATTAACGTTTTGTCAATCTGTTTCTATGCTGCGCCGTACAGAAGATCCGGTACGCATGTAATTAAGAACGGGCAGAAAGTCAGAAGCAGAAGAACAACCAGAAGGGACACGATAAATGGCCATACTTCCTTCAGGAACTCACTGATCGGACATCCCGTGATACCACAGGTCGTGAACATCATCGAACCGAACGGAGGTGTAATACCACCGATCATGATGTTAACGATCGCTACCAGTCCAAAGTGGTAATCATTGATTCCAAGCTGTCTTGCAACCGGAAGCAGCAGAGGTGTGATAATCATCAGCGCCGCACCGCCTTCCAGGAACATACCCATAATCAGAAGAATCACGTTGCATGCCATAAGGAACAGCCACTTGTTGGTTGTCAGGCTTAACATAGCAGTTGCCACGACTCTCGGCAGGTTGATCCAGGTCATGTAATAACCGAATACATTCGCTGCAACCATGATCAGGACAACGCTGGAAGTACCGGCGATACTGTCAAGCAGGATCGGAACCAGATGCTCTTTCAGGGACAGTTTCTTGTAAACGAAACGTCCGATAATAATACAGTAAAGAACGGCTACCGCACCGCCCTCAGACGGGGTAAACATGCCAAAACGCATTCCCAGAATGATACCAAACGGGAAGAACAGACCCCAGAAAGAGGTAATACCCTGTTTCACGATTTCTTTCAGAGACGGGAATTTTTCACGGGTGGTCGGGTAGTTTCTCTTATGCGCAATAATCGAAACAACGATCATCATCGAGATTGCCATCAGGATACCCGGAATATAACCAGCCGCAAACGTACGACCCAGGGAAATCTGTGCAATCAGGGTAAAAACGATCAGGTTTACTCCCGGCGGAATAACCGGTGTAGCAGCCGAGGAAGCCGCTGTGATCGCTGCGGAGAACGCCTTGGAGTAACCTCTCTTCTCCATCTCCGGAACCAGCATCTTGGACTGCATCGCACAATCTGCGTTGGCCGAACCGGAACATCCGCCCATCAGCATACTAAGTACTACGTTTACCTGTGCCAGACCGCCTTTCATATGACCGGTCAGCACTTCCGCGAAATCCATCATCTTGTCACTGATGCCGCCGTAGTTCATGACGGAACCAGCCATAACGAAAAATGGAATCGCTAACATCGAGAACGACTGTGTAGAGGTCATAACCTTCTGTAAGATCAGCCAGTTTTTACTGGTTGTATCAATAAATGTAAAATAAAAGAAGGTTGAACCAAACAGCGCATATACAATCGGCATTCCCAGGAAATAGAGAATAAATACCATAAAAATCGGAACGAGTTCAATTAATTCGAGTCCCATCAGTCATTTCCCCCTTTCCCTTTAAATACCTTGATAATATCCTTAACCAAAAAGTAAATACAGAAAATCAGTGAAAGCCCAAATCCGATCGGAACCGCGCCGGAAATATACCAGCTCGGAACACGCAGCGTATTCGTCAGCTTATCCATCGTGTTCATCACATACTGGATACTTGTTCTGGTCAGCATAATCAGAGTGGCAAGCTCCAGAAGATCCATAATAACCTTAACAACTTTTCTTATCTTCTCCGGAAGAATGTTGATCAGGATGTCTACGCCCAGATGTGCGTGCTTACGGTACGCATATGCGCTTCCAATAAAGACGGTCCAGACGAAGAGCCCCGTAGCGACCTCTTCCGACCAATACAACGGTCTTTTCAGGAAATAGCGCATAAGGACGTTTGCGTTTACAACGATTGTACAGAGTGTCAGTGTCACGCAGGTAATAATTGCATCCAGGTTTACCAGCACCGACCCCAGTGTGATTTTTTTCTTTTCCATAGTCTATCCTCATGCATTCATAATGGCAGTCAGTTTTGCATAACCGACGACTGTTCTGTCATACAGTCATCATTCCAGCAGTTGTAACTGTTCAGTACCTTCACAGTCACGCGCAAAAATCCATTAAAAATTGCCTACGGCAATGGGATTTTTGCCTGCTGGCCCATGTTTTCGTACGGTCAGCGCAGTAAATGCGCAGACCTACTGAACAGTTACCAGCAGTTTCATATTTCCGGCACTATACGTTTGTCGGAAGCCTGCCCGGACCTCAGACAATCTTCTTCGTTCTGACAGCCCGGGCAGATATACTTTCTTCTCCGCAGCGGTTCTGATAACCGTTACGTTTTTACTATTTCATAATTGCTTTAAAATACTGTATTTGTTCGGAATAATTTACATTATTCGTTGTTTGCACGGTAGTCATTCAGGAAATCAACCAGCTTCTGGTGAAGTTCCGGATCTGCGCCGTACTCGTCTACGATCCAGTCGTAAACCGGAGCACAAGCCTCTGTGAATGCATCAACATCTACATCATTCCACTCAACGCCTTTGTCTTTCAGGAACTCGATCATGGAAGCTTCGTCGTTCTCAGCATTTTCCTGCTCCCACTTACCAGCTTCTACACAGCACTCATCCAGGATGTTTCTCCATTTTTCCGGGATGGACTGATATACGTCCTCAGCCATGAATAACCAACGGGTTGCGATGAAGTGGTTCGTGTTTGCAACTTTCTTGGTGTACTCATAAGCACCTGTATCCTTCAGGGTGGAGATGGAACCTTCGAAACCATCAACAACACCACTGGACATAGCAGATAAGCACTCCGTAAAGCTCATTGCAGACGGGGTAGCACCCAGACAGGTAATCGTCTTAACAAACAGCGGAGACTCGGTCGAACGCATGATCAGACCATTTAAGTCAGCCGGTTTCTCAACTACCTTGTTCGTACATACGCTTCTGAATCCGAACGAATAATGTGTATCCAGAACGTGGATGTTGTGCTCGCTTGCCAGTTTTGCATTCAGATCTTTTACAATATCAGAATCCATCACTGCATTATACTCTGCATTGTTCTTGTAAAGCATCGGTCCAACTAATACGTTGTAATCGCCGATGTAATCAGCAAAGTAGGACGGCTCCTCCAGACCCATCCAGACAGCGCCGTTGTGTGCCTGTGCTACAGACTCCGCGTAGCAGTCAAGCTGGTTCTGTCCGTAATACTCCAGAGTGATATGACCATCGGTCTTCTCTTTTACCAGGTCTGCCAGATATTCGCTGGCTTTGTAGTTCCACTCTGCCGGCTGGAATACGTTGGAAAACTTGATGGTGATGTAGTAATCATCTGCAGATGCCTCGTCACCTGCTGCCGTTCCTGCGTCTGCTGCCTTTGTGTCAGTCTTTGCGCCGCTGCCGCCGCAGGCCGCCAGGCTCATCGCCATCGTCGCTGCCAGTACTACTGATAATACTTTTCTCATACGTTTTCTCTCCTTTTTCTTAACCTCCCCCAGTCATCTTTCTGACCGGTTCATCAACAGTTTCTACTACTTTCTAAATAAATTACCATTTCAGCATTTAGGCAAAAAAATAGCACCATTTTTAAAAAACAGTCTTTTCCAGCTGTTTCTAACCATGGCGCATCTCTTCGTCTCTGCTTTTGGTTCTTTATTCATCTTTTACCTAATTTTAACACTTATTTTACGATTAGGCAAGCTATTTTGTCGAAATTATATAATTTTTTCTCGATTTTAGTCGATTTTTGTGTGATATTTTTGTAACAATCTTGTTTATTTTTTATCAACATTACAGATTTAACAGATCCAGTTGCGGAAACAGGGAAGAAACAGTATACTACTTCTTAAGATATTTTCTATGCTTCTATATACTGTTTTTATATAGGTGATGATTGATTTTTTATATGAAAGGGCTTACCATGATTTACTATAAGATAGAAATGCACCACAACGAAAAAACCTTCGAATCCCTGTCCCGGATGCAGTACGATCTCTTCTGCGTTTCCAACCGGATCACGCGGACAATTTTAAGCATCCTGTTCATCGCCGGAGGTATCATCAATCTAAGCGAGTGGTGGGGCATCCTCTTAGCCGCCTACGGCTGCTATCTGACGACCAGCACCTACAGCTCCGCCAACCACACCGCCCACAAGCTCGCCGAACAGATCCAAAAAAGCGGCATGCCGTTCCCGGCATCCCGCTATGAATTCTGTGAAAATCATCTGGAAGTCTATTCTCTTCCGAAAAACACCCGCGAAAGCACACTGGCTTACAATGAATTTGAAAAGCTGGGTGAGGACCGCGATTATTTCTATCTGTTCCGCGATTCCTACGGCGGGTATATGGTGCCGAAAAAGGGGATTGACGCAAGCGCGGGGTCCCGTTCAAATTCGGATGAGAGCCAGAATTTGAAAGCAATTGGCGCGTTTCGGGAATTTTTGGAAAATAAGAGTGGGAAACGGATTTATAGGAAGACGATTCCGCTGGTTCGGGTGATGCAGGCGTTGAAGAAGAAAAGATAGGTCGATAGATATAAACTATAAAATAGTTCAACAACTATAAAAAGCCACGATTTGAACTCTTTGATTCAGATCGTGGCTTTCTCAAAAACCTGCTGTTCTATTCTGTTTTTCTGCCAAAAATCTTCTGCAGTTCCTAGAATCAGCCTTACCGCGTGGTGCTCAAAAAAAATATCAATGCAGTTATTTTCTTCTATCTCTGCGCCACCTTATGCGGATTCAGAATATTCTTCGGATCGAACACTTTCTTGATTCCGTTCATCAGATCCAGGTTCTTCTCCGGCAGGGATTCTCTTAAATACGGCTTTTTCGCATATCCGATGCCGTGCTCGCCGGACACCTGACCTTCGAGTTCATGGGCCTTCTGATAGATCTTCTCCATTGCAGCAGACATCCGTTTTTCCCACTCTTCATCACTCAAATCGTCTTTCAGGATGTAGGCGTGCAGATTTCCGTCGCCCGCATGACCGAAGCTCTTGATGCGGATATCAATTTCATTGTGGAGATCGTGCAGATACGTCACCATCTCATTGACGCGGCTTCTCGGAACAACCATATCGACCTCATCCATGTAAGTCGTGGATCCCTTGATTGCCTCCAGGAAAGCGCCTCTGGCTTTCCAGATGGATTCCTCACGCTCCTGGGTATCGGAAATCAGCACGTCCAGTGCGCCCTGTTCCAGGCAGAGCTTGGCCACCTTGTCATACGCTTCTTCGATCTCCTGGGTGGAATTACCATCAAATTTCAAAAGCAGATACGCATCCGACTGTTTATCCGGGAACGCTTTTCCTAAATACTCCTCGGCGTCTTCAATCACTTCCCGCTGCATGAACTCGATCGCGGTCGGGATCGTCTTAGATTTGATGATAACCGGGACGGTGTCGATCGCCTGTTTCAGGGTCGGGAACGGGATCAGAAGGCTGATGACACGCTTCGGAAGCGGCAGAAGCTTTAAGATCGCCTTGGTAATAAAGCCAAGCGTTCCCTCGGAACCAATAATCAGATCTTTCAAGTCATAGCCTGAACTATTCTTTACGACTTTGCCTCCAAACTGAGTGATCGTGCCATCCGGCAGAACCACTTCCAGCCCCATGACATAGTCTCTCGTCACACCGTATTTGACCGCACGCATACCGCCCGCATTCGTGCTGATGTTGCCGCCGATGGTCGCTGATTTCTCACCCGGATCCGGCGGGTAGAAGAAATCGTGATCTTCTACATAGGCGGACAATTCCATCAAAAGGACGCCCGGTTCCACCGTGACCGTCAGGTTTTCCTCATCCAATTCGAGAATCTGGTTCATCAGGGTGGTATCGATCATAATGCCATGTTCCATCGGAACCGAAGAACCAACCAGACCCGTTCCGGCGCCCCTCGGTGTCACCGGAATCGTATTTTCGTATGCATATTTCATGATCGCCGCGATCTCTTCGGCTGATTTTGCCTTTACCACCACATCCGGATAACTGCTGGTGCCGCTCAGCTCATCGTGGCTGTACTCTTCGTTGATATTTTCACCTACGAGGACACGCTCGTCATCCTGAATTGTGTTTTTTATATATAAAATATCATCTTTATCTATTTTCTTGTAATTTCCCATGATATCCTGCTCTCCTTCCTGTGAATCTTTATCTTCCCATCTCAATCTTCTCAATCAGTCTCGGGAGAATCTCATAGAGATCACCAGTCAGGCAGTAATGTGCCGTCTTGAAAATCGGCGCTTTCGGATCTTTATTGATCGCGACGATCGTCTCCGCGTGATTCATGCCGGCAGTAAACTGGACCGCACCGGACACGCCGCAGGTGATGATGAGTTTTGGGCGGACCGTACGGCCACTCAGACCGATCTGGCACTTGGCATCCAGCCATCCGGCTTCCACCATCGGACGGGTGCAGGCAAGCTGACCTCCCAGCAGATCTGCCAGTTTTTCCAGCATTTTCAAATCTTCCGGCTTCTTCACGCCTCGTCCGGCTACCACCAGGACGTCAGCATTTTCGATAAAGGTTTCCTTCGGCTTTTCTACGATATCCAGAACCCTCACGTGGGAAAGCAGTTTTTCCTTCTCAATTGTACAGACCACAATCTCACCGCTCTCTTTCTCGGCACGCTCCGGTGCGTTCATGATCTTATAGCGCACGGTCGCCATCTGCGGACGGTGGTTCGGGGTCTTGATGTGCGCCATGATATTGCCGCCAAAAGCCGGTCGGATCTGGGATAAATCAGTATTTTCATCCATTTCCAGGATCGTACAATCCGCGGTCAGACCTGTTTTCATACGGGCAGCCACACGCGGCGCCAGCTGTCTGCCGACCGTGGTCGCACCGACGAGAATAGACGATGGTTTTACTGTCTGGATGAAGTTTTCAAAAACAGCCGTGTACGGCTCGATCTGGAAACGTGCCAGTTCCGGTGCATCATAGACGAATACTTTATCTACATTATAATGAAGCAGTTCGTGTGCAGCCGCTTCGATTCCATTTCCCATAAACAGGGCGTAAACCGGATGTCCCGTTACCTTGGAAAGTTCTCTTGCTTTTCCAAGAAGCTCCAATGTAACCGGATGCACCTTTCCATCCACGTGATCTACGTAAACGGCAATGCCCTTCCATGCACTCTTATCGATGCTCGGTTTTACCGCGTCTTCTACATATTCAACCGCGCCCTTCGGACCTTTTCTCACGCAGAGACGGCACATTTTACAGGCGGCGCTGATCGTCACCTTTCCGTCTTTTTCTTCCATCGCCCCGAACGGACAGAGCTTGATAAGTTCCTGATTATCCGGGATTTTGTCCTGATGTATGATTAACTCAGCCATGATTCCACCTCCTACACGAATTTCATATCCACGATCTTCTGATACAGCCGGTCCGCCAGCTCTTCGCCGCTTCCGTCCCACATTTCCTTTTTGTCATTGACAGCCGGTGGGAAAATGCGCTGAACCTGCGTCGGGGAACCATTGAGTCCATAGTGCATCGCGTCTTTATCATCCATATCCGCCAGGGAAAGAATCCGGATTTCACGGTCTTTCGTGTTCATTTTCCGGACATACGAAGGAAGTCTTGGCTGGAAAATGTCCTTGTCAACGGCTAAGAGACACGGGAACTGCACTTTCGCCACCTCGACCTCTTCCGGCAGATCCATGCTGACGGTGATGCCGTCCTCATCAATCTGATTGATCCTGACAACATCTGCCACGCTCGGGATATTCAGCCACTCGGAGATCTCCGGACCAACCTGCGCGGTGTCGCCGTCCGTTGTCTGTTTGCCGCAGAGGATCAGATCAAAATCACCGCAGCTCTTGATGCCCTGCGCAAGTGTATAGCTGGTCGCCAGTACATCCGCACCGCCAAATTTGCGATCCGATAAAAGCGTTCCGCCGTCCGCGCCCATCGCAAATGCCTCGCGGATCACCTGCTGCGCCTGCGGCGGTCCCATGGAAATGACGTGAACACTTCCGCCCACTTCTTCCCGGATCCGGAACGCCGTCTCCAGCGCGTACAGATCGTATGGGTTCATCTTCGAAGCCGCGCCGTCTCGTTTCAGCACGCCGGTAACCGGATCGACTTCTACTTTATTGCTTTCCGGTACCTGTTTGATACAGACAAGAATCTTCATTCTGTTTCCTCCTTCATATGGATGCTTTGTAAAAATCTTTAAATGATGGATGTAAAGAATTTTTAATCCGCATATTGGTTCTACCAATTTATTGAAAAGAAAAAGAATTTTGGTAGAACCAATTTTCTTTATTCGTTAGTATAGTGGGCTGCGTTCTAGTTGTCAACGATTGTTTATCTTTTCACATAGAATGTGTTTTTTCATGTTTTTCCAAAATTTCATCTATCATCCGGAAATGCCGGTCCAGTGCACCCTTCCCCGCTGCATTATCTTTGTTCCGCAGCGCTTCCGCAATCTGCCGGTGACAGAGATTCAGTGCTTCTTTCGCCTCTTTTGTCCGCAGAATTTCCGCGCGCATATTCCGGATGAAGGTATCGATCACGCCGGAACACGCCTCTAAAATATTGAGCAGCAGCACATTTCCCGACGCCAGCGCCAGTGTAAAATGGATCTGTTTGTCAATCCGGGCGTTTTCCTGCTCGTCCATGCTCCGGTCAAGACGTTTTACCAGTTCTTCCAGCGCGTCCATCTGGCTCTCCGACGCATGTTCAACCGCCAGGGCAAACGCCTGCTGTTCCAGCGCATAGCGGATCTGGCTGATCTGCTGATAATTAATCTGGGACATAGCAAACATCATCCCCATCGTCTCCGCAATGCTTTTCTGAAATTCACAAGTGATGTAATTCCCCGATCCCTGCTGGGAGGAAATCACTCCCGTCATATCCATGATCCGCAGCGCTTCCCGGACGGAATTGCGGCTGACTTCCAGCATCTGCGCAATCTCCCGCTCCGGAGGAAGCTTCTCCCCCGGACGCAGCTCGCCCGCCATGATGCGGTTCTTGAAATATTCGATGACGCCTTTGTAGGCTTTTTCCTGTTTTTCCATAGACGCTGCATTCCTTTCACTTTGTCTTTATCATATCATATATAAAAATCCGGATTGAACCGAAAAGATTCTTTTTACAGAAAGCTCTCCAATCTCGTCTCCTGCCAGCTTATAATCTCCTGCTCCAATTTACAGTTGTGCTCCAACATATACCGCAATATTCCCGCATAGCTGCTGCCCTGTTTTATCATCGCTTCCGCCTTCGCCCGATCGGGTGCTTCCAATGGCTTCGCATATGTCTGAAACCGCTGCAATTCCTGCACGCCCATAGCGCACAGCTGAAACGGCAGTCCCGTCTTTCGGATCAGATGTCCCGCGATCGCCAGACCGTCTGGATCGAGATCTCCAAAATGATACCAGGAAAGTCCCGGATTTTCTCTGGCGATCCGCTGCAAAAGCGCCTGTTTCGTGCGGGTATGGTAACCACTCAGAAACAGGTAAAATATGTGTTCCCGCTCCAGCCGATGAAACGAGGTCAGATTTTCCACCGTCATCAGCGCTGCATCCCGGATGTGGATGCTTTTTGCCTTCTGGAATGTCTCAAAAGGGATCGACATCGGCAGATCGTGATAAATCCGAAGTTCGCGTCCATCTTCAAGGCAGATCCGCGCATCCCCTTTCAGATAGATATACGCCGGATTGGAATAAATGTAAAATTCCTCCAGAAGCGCCGTCTGCCGCTCCCGTTCTTCTTCCAGCTCCGCAAGCGGTTCATCATACCGCCCCGTGTACTCCAAAATTCCACACACCTTTTTCCGGTATATCTTTTCCCACTGTTTACTGTCATGCAGAACTGCCTCTGACATTTCCCGCTCCAGCGTAGTTCTCTGCTTTTCCTGATTTTCTTTTAAAAATTGCACCAGATTCCAGATAGCTTCTGCCTCGGTTATCTCTTTTTCTACCTTCTTTTCATCCAGCTTTCTCGCACGGCTGTTTTTCAGTGTCTGAAGCTTTTCTTTTCCATATGCCTCCAATAAATCGCATTGGCAGAAGCGATGATAAACCTCTTCCAGCCGTTTTTTTAGAATATTCTTTTCTGTCCGGTTCAGGCAGGCATAGTAATCTTCCCAGCGTTCCGGGACAGCACAGATCTGACGGAGAATACCAGTATTCGGAGGAACTACATGAATAAGTCCCTCCGATTCCATCTGACGGATCAGTCGTTCAAATTCTTTTTCCTGGAAAAACTGTTCCGGCGGGAGAAAATCTTTGTTGTAGCCCTTGAAAATATCGGATGGTTTGACCGAAAACACTTGTTTTACCTTGTTTTCACCGGCGTAGGTGACGCTTTTTTCGTATTGATCCAGCAATTTACTTAAAAGCTGTTCTTTCCACTCTTTCCGATCCGCCATTTTTTCTCCTCGTTTCCTATGCCTGCTTCACCAATCCTTCTACCGCATTCGTATACCGTCCTGTCACGATCAGGCTGACGGTTGAATCGATGAACTGACCGATACTGTTGATCTTCTCCGGCGGGGCTGCATAGAATACCTGGAAGTGATTTTCTTCGAAATAACGGACCATCTGCTCGATCCGCTCTCTCGACAATGCCGAGAATGCCTCGTCGATGAATGCCAGACGGGCGCAGCAGGTGTTTGCCGGGTAGCACTGCAAAAGACTCGCCGCCAGAATGATGAAATACGGGGTCTGCTTCTCGCCGTTGCTGGCGGAACCCTGTTTTTTTGATAACTCTGCCGTGATCTCAGTCTGTCCCTGACGGCTGCTGATCTCCATATCGTAAGAGAAATATCTCCTGTAATCCGTGTATTCCCACTCATCTTCTTCCGCCAGAATGATACTCATAAACTCCTGAATATCATTCTCCATCTCCTCGTCGTCGCGCGCCGAATTCATATAGACCTGCGGGGAACTCATATATTTTTCCAGACGCCTGCAGATGCGGAAGAAGAGAGCGCGGTCTGGCTTTTCTTTCATCACAAACTTGTAGGTATCGTTGCCAAACGGCATATGGCGCAGTTCGCGGTTGATCGCGTCCATCTCACGTTTTGCCTCGCGGACATTCTCGTCAATCTCCGCCACGAAATCGTTCATAAACGCGCTCTCCAGTCGTCCTGCCTGCTCCTGCAGCTTCTGCTGGGCTTCCTCCACCTTGACGTGCGCCAGGTTCCGGTATTCTTCCCGGTACCACGGGATGTAACCGATGCCGCGCTTTCCGACGTCGATTCCCGCCAGGCGGCAATACGCCAGCTGTGCGTCCTCCAGCTGGCGCTCCCGCTCTGCCAGCATATTTTTGCTCTTGTCGATGGAAAGCTGTGTCGTCACGCGGATCGTGCCGCGCTTCTCGCTTTCGCGGTTATATTCCTCCAGCATCACCTCTTTGAGTTCCATGTTGACAAGGCATTTTTCCTCATATGCCTTCTGGCATAAATAGATCTCCGTGCTGATACGGCCCAGTGTTCCTTCGCAGCCCTTTAAATCATTCTTACAGCCGCCGAGCTCACTCTGGTTCTGGTTCACACTCTCATTTGCCTCGCGTGCCAGCCGTCCCGCCGTCTCCAGTTCTTTCAGGACTGCGGTAAAGTCCGGATTTGCCTCGATCTCCTCGCGGTCCTTTACCAGGCTGTCCCTGCGCTTTCCGCAGTCCCTCAGCCCATATGCCGCGCCAAAATCGTAGTGTCCGCCGTCCCAGTCGATCTCCTTGATCGCATCACGGTATTTGATAACCTGTGAAAGTGCCTCTTTATCGGCCCGCTGAACCACCTGTAATTCTTCCAGTTCTTTTCTGGACTGTTCCAGCTGGCAGCGGATCGCGTCTGCGCCGAGACACAGCTCGGTCCGTCTCATATCCATCATCGCAACCGCATAGCTCTTCGCCAGCATGCCATCCCGCATGAGTCCGCCCTTCGGGTATTCATGCAGCTCTTCCAGGTTTTCACATAGATGAATGCCGTTTAACAGATAATTGGCGTAACGTCTCGCATAGACGTTCGGGATCCGCAGAATCTCCGCCGCGGAACCTTCCACCGCCTCTGTTTCTGGAAGCTTATCCGTGATCACGACATTTCCATCATAGATCCGCTCTTTCTGTAAAATCTGCATCGCCTTATGGCAGTGCGCGCCGTCCACGATGATATAGAAACGCTTTCTTCCCAGAAATGTCTCAACCGCCTTTCTCCACTCCGGAGCGGTCACCTCCTGGACCAATTCGGCAAAAATGTGGACCTCTGTCTGGATACCCTGTTTTTCTAACCCTCTCTGAATCTTATTCCGGGCATTTTCCACCTCCGCCGGGAACACAAGGATATTCGATTCCAGACGGCGGATCTTCTCCTGCAGCGCCCCTATCTCTTTTTCGCGCTCTTTACACTGATCCTGCAGGTGGATCTTATTTTCCTCATAGATGCCGTCCTGACGGTGCACCTTCTCGCGGAATGCGTCAAACGCCTCCCGCTTCTTCGCCGTCTCCCCATCCGCCTGTTCCAATGTCTCCAGATAGGTGTTTTCCGAGGATAAGGACGGAAGATCTGCTTCCAGAAGCTTGATAAGCGCGCTTATCTTCTTCTTCAATTTCAAAATCTGCGCCAGCTTGTCCTCCCAGTTCTTTTTCTCACGATCCGCTTCCTCGATCTGGCGTTTCAGGGAATCCAGGCTTTCCTGCATTCCCTTGACCATATCGTTATTTTCTGCAATTCGCAGGCGTTCCTGTGCGGCTTCCTGCTGTCTTGCGAGCTCTCCCGCCCGCTCGGTCAGGCGCCCGTACTGGTCTTTTAAAGCCTGATAACGGTTTTTCGTCTGCTTTTCTTCCTCTTCCTTCTCCCGGAGCGCCTGATACGAAAGCATCAGCTCCCGGATGCGGAGTACCCGCTTTTTCTTCTCGTATTCATCACTCTGGCGAAGCACCTCTTCGAGCTGGATTTTGCCCTGTCTGAGACTCTCATAGAGTTCCCGCAGGCGCTCAAACTGGCGCTTCTGCTCGCGCAGTTCCTCCAGCGACTGGACTTTTCCCGGTTCCAGGACACAGTCCTGAATAAACTGGTCGATATTATTTTCCGGGTTAAATGCCATCATTTTCAGAAGCTTTGTCCGGTATTTGACTGCGTCCACGCGGAGTCCCAGTGCCCGGAGTACCGCCTCCGTGCCGCGGTCCCGTCCCATAAAAGAGGAAAGCTTCATCGCCTCGCCATTCACTGTCAGCTCATTTTTCGGCGTGATGCGGAGTGCATTTCCCTCAATCCGTGTAAAATCGATATCGTCAATCGCCGCCCCAGGACAGATAAACCAGCTGCTGACCGGCTTGCCAGACTCACTTGGAGACTCAATGCATACTCCAACCGTGAGCGGCACTCCCAGCGTCGGATCGGAAAATTCCATCGCAATATAGCTGACAACGCTGCCATTTCTCAAATAACGCGCCTCACCATTACTGCGCGTGTCGCCGCGCACATAGCCAAGCACCGTCCGGTCTCGGTCCTTCGCCGCCTTGTTAAACTGCGTGTTGCCCGTCAGGAGATAGGTCATCGCATCAAGCACCGTCGATTTTCCGCTTCCGTTGACACCGGTCACCAGGGTCGAACCTTCCAGCTCGATACAGACATTCTGGAAACGCGACCACTGGACCATCAAAAGTTTTTTCGCCGATTTCCTATTCATGATCGTCTGATTCTTCATCGCCGTCTTCCTCCTCTTTTGTCAGCTCCGTTTCCCATTCGTCCTCACGGCTCCACTTTTCCTGCATCCGCCGGTTGACATTTTCCACAAATTTGCCAAACTCCTGTGGTTCCAGCACAAACTGCATCGACGGATAAAGACAGATCCGGCAGTCCTCCTCGCCGAGCTTTCCAATCACCTGCAGAAGCTGATATTTGGTAAACAGCGTCAGAATCGATGCAAAACTGCTCTTGTCAATCTGATCCCGAATGCCATATTTTTCCATCTCATAGCGCAGATCGGTCACCGAAATCTCAATATTTTTCGAAAGACTTCCAGAACGCACCCGGTCCGCATAAAGAGTCCAGAGGCAGCATAAAACCACACTCTCCATCTTTTTGAGTGTCACATGGTTGATCTGCAGTTTTCCATTCTCGCCGAGATCCCGGCAGTTCTGCAGCATAATCACGCCATTTTCCCGGTCAATTACAATATCATATCCGATATATCCCAGGTACGCCGAAAATGGTTCCGAACGCTTGGAGACAAAATAGTACGCTTTTTTGCTGTCCTCGTCACGGTCGCGCACGATAAAGGTCTGCTTCAGAAGACGCCTGACACTTTTCTGGAACATGTCCTTCTCAGAGGATGTATATTCATTCCATATTTCTTCAAATCCCATGTTTTATTTCTCCTTCCGGCGTTCGATTTTAAAGCGCCGCAGAAGCATCTGCTGCGTTTCCAGATAACCATCCTCCGCCTGTATCTCATACCCATTTTCCGAACCATAGGCAACCGCCGAGAGCGCGCTTAAAAGATCCCGCTTGCTCTTCATCGGAACCTCCTCGCTGGATATCTCCGTCCGATCTCCTAAAAGCGCCTCCAGATAATTCTTCATCTTATCCTTCGAATACGGGTTCTCTGCCTCCCTCTCCTGTGCCTTCCTCGCACGATCGATGTCCTCCTGTGTCATTTCTTCCAGCTTTGCATAGGTTGCTTCGCGGATCATCTGCTCCCGTCGCGGATAGCGGATCGAGTCAGTATCGATAAACTCATTATTTTCCAGCAAAAACAACCCGTTCATCGACTCCGGCAGTTCTTCCTTCCAACCGAGTGTGTTCATCTCCGCCGCAATCACGCGGATCGTCTGCTCGACATGCCCGCGCACATCGCTGTCCCGGTTTTGAAGAAATCTCGCGCGTCCAATCGCAATCTGTAAATAGATATTAATTTTATGCTTGATATCCCGCATGATCTGGTCGTAATCGACTGAGAAAAACTGCAGAATCGTCTGGATCATATCCAGCACCTTATTCTCCGCCTCAATGTGTTCCAGTTCTTCTTCCTTCGCGCATCCCGCCACCAGACCCTCAAACAGCTCCTGCCGGTTCCGCATCGCTTCCAGCTTTGACCGGATAAAGGAACGGTACATATGAATATTCTGCTGTTTTGTCAGACGCGCGTACTCGCGGATAAAATCGCCCTCACAGTATTCGAGGACGTTCTCGGTCAGACTTTCCAGGCTTTCCTCGCGCACCATCCGCTCGATGATTTTTTTGATAAAGGTCGCCAGGCGCTTGAGCGCACCGGAGAGCTGTTTCGCGTTGCGGTAGACCGAGCGCAGCGCATTGACATAGATATCCGGTTCCCACTGGTCGGGATTCTGCAAAATATTATAAATATTGAAAATATAACTTGAAAATTCTTCCCACTCCGGCTTCATCATCTTCTGGAGAAATTCTGCCAGAAAGACGCCCTGCTCCGTCATCATGATATGCTTCTCATACGTCGCATCGTCCGTGTCCTCCTCCAGCCATCCGACCTCTTTCGAGCAGAATTTGCGGATCACGGAATTGGCAAGCTGGTTGTAATTCCGGTCGGTTGTCATCTCATCGTCCAAATAATCAATGTGATTCTCCAGAAGATAGATGGCAAGCGCATCCCGGATGCGGCTGCGGGCAATGCGGTAGGTGATCTCCCGGTCATACTCATGATAAATGAGCAGAAGACAGTCCGAATAAATGCGGTTGCTGCTGCCGCTTGCCAGGCAGTTGAAAAAGCCGATTGGGAGAGCATCAAAAAGGTTTTTATTTATACTCACGGTGTATTCCTTCCATATATTTATCTGTATTTATGTTTCTGATTTTCCTGAATATTTCAATATCTGAAAACACCTAACTACCAGCTCTTCCAAAAAACGAAAAGCCGGCAGTCTCAGTCGTTTCTTCTTAATAATTATATACTCTATACCGGGAAAATGGCAAGGCTGGGACTGTTTGGACTTTGATTCCGGTTATTTCAAAGAGACGTTTCTTCCTTTATTTAACGTACTCACAAACTGCATCACACATTTCGTCAGCTTCGCAATGCTTTCACTTTCCTCCGCCCCCGGCTTCATACCCATTCCTATTTCCCGGATGCAGGTCGGGGAAACCGGAACGCAGTAGACATCTTCAGTATTTCCGCGGATCATCAGTTCAGACATCATTGAAATGCCCAGCCCTTTTCCCACCATGCGGATCACCGTCTCATCATCCACATAGACAGACTGCTCCTTTGCCCTGACTCCCTCTTTTGCAAATGCGGCGTGTACATCGATGTCAAACCGCCCGTAAGGCATCAGGAAATCTTTTCCTTCAAATTCACGCAGCGGAAATTCTTTGCGCCCATTTAAGGGATACTGCTTTGGCAGAATCGCATACAAAAGTTCATGATACAGCGGAATCCACTCGCATTTCGGTTCTTTCTGTCTGCTCGCAAAAATGACATCCGTCTTTCCGCTCTGTAATAATTCAAATGGTTCCAGCGCATGATCGACCATGCGGAGATCAACGTCCACCTTCGGGCAGAGGCGGCGGAACCGGTATAAAATCTCCGGCATCCAGTACATCGCGATGCTCGCATATGCCGCCACACGGATCGACTCCTCCTGCTGTTCCCGCACCGCCTGAATCTTATTTTCCAGGGTGGCATTTGCCTGCAAAAACTGGCGGATATCCGGCAACAGGTTTTCTCCCGCCTCCGTCAGCGCGATGCCGCTGTAACTGCGGCGGATCAACGGAAATCCAATCTCCCGCTCCAGGCTGTCCACCAGATGGGTCAGCCCCGACTGCGTGTAGCCAACTACCTCGGATGCTTTCGAAAAACTTCCAAGATCTACCGCCGTCATCAATATTTCCAGTTTTTTGGCATCCATTCCGCACCTCCTTTTAGAATATTACATTTTGTCATATTTCTATTATAAACTAGATTTTCACAAACCACAAGGAAGGCTTTATAATGATGATTAGAAAAGAGTTTTCAATTGTTACTGTTCACGGGTAGGCACTTTTGGAACCGAAAGTGCCGTAAGAAAACGTGGTGGCAGCAGGAATTTGCCGTATTTAAATGCGAAGCCACGGCAAATTCCGTTACTGGACACGTATGCGTGAACAGTAACTTTCAATTCTCATGTAAAAGGAGTGAATATCTATGACGCAGACCTGTCTTTCCCATAAGCAGCGGCTTTTAGTTGCCGGAACATTATTCGGCATGTTCTTTGGCGCCGGAAATCTGATTTTTCCGGTACATCTCGGTCAGCTTGCCGGACGCCAGTTTCTCCCGGCAGCGATTGGATTTATTCTGACTGCCGTCGGCATTCCGATCCTGGGTGTTGCCGCGATCGGAAGCACACATTCGGAGGGACTTCAGGATCTGTCCCGCCGCGTCGGACACAGATATAGCTATTTCTTTACCTGTCTGCTCTACCTGACAATCGGACCGTTTTTCGCTATTCCGCGGTGCGCTACGACCTCCTTTACCGCCGGAGTCAGACCTCTTTTAGGAACACAGCTTTCCGAACAGACTATGCTGTTTTTGTTTTCGCTGATCTTCTTTGCGCTGGTGTTTGTATTTTCCATTCGTCCAGGCAGCATCACGCTCTGGATCGGAAAAATTATCAATCCGCTGTTTCTTCTGTTTCTAGGCGTTCTGATTGTGACTGCCCTGCTTCATCCGAGCATCGAGGTTTCAGCGGCAGTTCCCGATGCCTCTTATCAGAATGGAGCTTTCTTTTCCGCGCTCTCCCAGGGCTATGAAACCATGGATGCGATTGCCGGACTCGCATTCGGGATCGTGGTCATTTCGGTTATCCGCCAGATGGGCGTGCGGGAAGATTCAACCATTGCAAAAGAGGTTCTGCATTCCGGTATGCTGGCTGGGCTTCTGATGGCATTTATCTATCTGCTTACCATCCTGATTGGAGTACAGTCACTGGGACAATTCGAACTTTCAGAAAACGGCGGCATCGCCCTCTCCCAGATTGCAGACTACTACCTTGGACGGATGGGCACCTGGATCCTCGCCATCGCGATCACCTTCGCCTGCCTCAAAACCTCCATCGGGCTTGTAACGAGCTGTGCGGAAACCTTTGTGAAACTGTTTCCCCATGCCCTTTCCTACCGTGCATGGGCGGTCGTTTTTACCCTTTTTTCACTCATTGTGTCAAATATAGGACTGTCCGCTATCATCACTTACTCGGTTCCTGTTTTGATGCTGATTTACCCGCCAGCCATCACGCTGATTCTCCTCGCGCTGCTTGGAAATGCATTCCAGCATAACAAAAAAGTCTATGTCTGCGTTACCATTTGTTCCTGGGCAGCTTCCATCTTTGACTTTTTAGCAGCTCTGCCAGACGAAATGCAGTCTGCCCTACATCTGGAACCCGTCATCGCATTTGCCAGACAGACGCTTCCGCTGTTTGATTTGAACCTCGGATGGATTCTGCCGTCGCTTGTCGGGCTTTGTATTGGACTTCTCTGGAGACAGAAAGAAAAACCAGCAGACCGCTCACACCTTCCTGTATTTCCCATATCTTAATAGTATGAACGAACCGCAGGAGGCAACCATGAAACGAACTAAATTTGCAGCTGCCCTGGCTGTGCTCACTCTGCTTACCACCCTGACCGGGTGTGGACAGGCGAAGGAGGCGGACGGGGCGCTTGAACCGGTCACACTCAATGAGGTAGCCCACTCGATTTTTTATGCGCCGCAGTACGCCGCCATCGAGCTGGGCTATTTTAAGGATGAGGGCATCGCTCTGACACTCGTAAACGGTGCCGGTGCCGACAAGGTTATGACCGCACTCATCTCCGGGGACGCCGATATCGGATTTATGGGCTCAGAGGCAAGTATCTATGTCTACCAGGAAGGTTCCGCCGATTATGCTGTCAATTTTGCCCAGCTGACCCAGCGTGCCGGAAACTTTCTCGTTGGACGAAGTGCCGAACCAGACTTTTCCTGGCAGGATCTGAAAGGCAAAAAGGTGCTTGGCGGGCGCGCGGGTGGAATGCCAGAAATGGTCTTTGAGTATATTTTAAAGAAAAATGGCATCGATCCAAAAAATGACCTGACAATCGATCAGAGTATCAATTTCGGGCTGACAGCGGCGGCGTTTACGAGTAATGATGCGGATTACACGGTCGAGTTCGAGCCCTTCGCCACCACCCTTGAAACCGAAGGAAATGGCACCGTTGTCGCCTCGCTCGGCGTCGATTCCGGTTATGTCCCCTACACCGCCTACTGTGCAAAGCAGAGCTATCTAAATAGGCATCCGGAAATTATCCAGTCGTTCACGAATGCCATCCAGAAGGGCTTAGCTTACGTCAACTCCCACAGTGCGGACGAAATCGCCGAGACAATCCAACCTCAGTTTCCGGAAACAGACCGCTCGGCAATCGCCCGCATTGTTGAACGCTACAAAGCGCAGGACACCTGGAAAAATGATACCATTTTCCACAGGGACAGCTTTGAGCTTCTGGAAAACATTCTGGAAGAAGCAGGTGAACTCAAGGAACGGATTCCTTATGAAAAACTGGTAACGACCACGTATTCTGAAAAAGCGGCTGGATTGCAGAATGAATAACTAGCAAAAAAGAATGTGCCTTGGCACATCCGGGCGTCTCGCGCGGTCGCTTGCGACAACCTACATCTTCGCGCGAGTGCGCATCATTGGCACGTTAGTGCCTTTTTGTGTAATAGGGAATTCCAAGGAATTTCCTATTACACAAAAAAGCTGTCATGTATCACTATTCAAACATGACAGCTCTTTATTTCTATGCCGCAAACACTCCCATTACCTTCTTAAAATAGTCCCATAGTCCCGCTTTCTCCACCGTTTCTGCCGCTTCTATCTCCACACTTCCCAATTCCCGTCCATCCAACCGGTAGACCAGATGTCCGATCACATCACCTTCCCGAACCGGCGCTTTGCGGGATTCTTCCATCATCCACTCTTTTTCGATTCCATCCAGATTCTCTCCTCCCATCGAAAGATAAGAAAAGGTTCCCCGCAGACGTCCTGCAACCTGTTCCTGGATGCCGCCTGCCACCGTCGTTTCCGGCACAGCTCCCGGATTTTCATCTTTGTAAAGATGACAATTTGCAAACCCATAATTTAATAATGTGACCGCATCCGCAAACCGCGCCTTATAATCCGGTGCTGCCAGGATGACGGCAATCAGATCAACACCATCTTTCCGCCCGGTTGCGGACAGGCAATATTTTGCCAGCGATGTAGAACCTGTTTTCAGTCCCGTCACCTCAAAATTTGTCACCATTTTCAGCAGCTTATTCGTATTGGAAAGTCCAAATTCTTTCTCTCCCTGCTTGGTCCGGTGCGTTATATTTTCCATCCAGATCGTTGAATACTGAAAAATTTCCGGATACTTCGTGATCAATTCCCGCGACATGAGGGCAATGTCGCGCGCCGACATCGCGTGCGTCGTAGACGCCGTCAGACCGCAGCAATCCTCAAACCTTGCTGTCTCCATTCCAAGCCCTTTCGCCCGCTCGTTCATCATCGCAACAAATGCCTCCTCGCTGCCGCCGATATACTCTGCCATCGCCACACTGGCATCGTTTCCCGATGCAATGACAATGCACTTGATCAGCGTTTCGACCGTCTGTACCTCCCCTTCTTCCAAAAACACCTGGGATCCCCCCATGGATTTCGCATGCGCGCTGGTCGTGACCTCATCCTGCAAATGAATTTTTCCCGAATGTAACGCATCAAAAATCAGAAGCAGCGTCATAATCTTCGTCACGCTGGCTGGATTTCGCGCCTCGTCCGCATTTTTTTCGTACAAAATAGTTCCGGTGGAGGCCTCCATAAGGATCGCCTCCGGTGCCTGGACGGGAAGCTCAGCGGCATTTTCTGCTGCCTGCGCTGTCTCTGCGGTTACTGAAACGGGAATCCACAGTTCCTCCGCGTAAGATGTGAGCATACCACTTCCCCCCAATTTACCAATTCCAAGCTGTATGCCTGACACACATTCTCCCATCGTAAGCACAACCGCTACACCAATCGCTGCCAGCCCTCTCCAAGCATTTTTGTTTAAATACTCTCTTCTCCTGTCTCTGCCCCCTTCGTCCCAACACATACATTCTTTTTCCCGAAACAGCTTCTTTTTCACAAACCAACACCATTTTTCCACACGCTTCCATTTCAAATACCACGCCTCTCCCTGCATGATACATTTTTCATTCATATCTTCCTCCGTCTGCACATACTCTCTTCTCAAGATATGGCATATCCGCCCGTCCCTATGCCAAAGAGAATTGTAAGAAACTGTCATAGACCACCTTTCCTTTTTATGGTATACTATAAGAACACAGACAGGCTTATAAAAACGTTTTCCGCTCTCTTTCTTGCTGTGTCGAGTCGGTGGCAAACTTTCTCGGCCTGTTATTACTATCTGACGCAAAAAACGACAGATAAATATGAATAAACAAAAGGTGAAAACTATGATGAGAAGAAATTCCTCCCTTGGAAGCGTTGGATTTTCTGCACGTGGCGGACGTTCCAGGCGACGGCACGGCGGTTCCTCCAAACTTCCGTATTTAATTTTAATCGGCATTCTGATTGTACTGCTTGGAATTGCCGCGTTCCTCTGGGTGCGCCGCTCTCCGGCAGCACATGTATCTTCGGTTCCAGCGTCAACCGAAACGGATTCTGAAAATGGAGTAATTTCCCTTGATAATGCATCTGCACCTGCTGATGACAGCCTCGAGGGTGTCATCGCTCAGGCAAAGCTTCTGGCAGACGGTTATGACTATGACGGGGCAATCAATCTCCTGTCCAGCAGTACATACGCATCTGACGAGTCCGTGACGGCAGCGATCGACGAATACAACGCCACCAAAGAAACACTGGTGCGCGCTGATCCGCGCAAAGTAACGCATGTATTCTTCCATACACTGATTATGGATACCTCGAAAGCATTTGACGGCGACAGCCGCGAAAAGGGTTATAATCAGGTCATGACGACCAAGGATGAATTTATGAAGATTCTCCAGTCGATGTATGAGCGCGGTTTCGTTCTGGTACGTCTGCACGATGTAGCATATGAGGTGACCGCAGAGGACGGTTCCAGGCATTTCCAGGAGGGCGATATCATGCTTCCGGAAGGTAAGAAACCGTTCGTCATGTCACAGGATGATGTCTGCTACTACGAATACATGGATGGCGATGGCTTTGCCTCCCGTATGATTATCGGCGAGGATGGCAAGCCAACGAACGAGATGAAGATGGACGACGGTTCTGTTTCCGTCGGTTCCTATGATCTGGTGCCGTTACTGGATGATTTCATCAAAGAGCACCCGGATTTCTCCTACCGCGGCGCAAAAGCGTGCATTGCTTTTACCGGTTACAATGGCATCCTGGGTTACCGCACCGATTCCGCCTACAATACTGACGAGTACAAAGCGGAACACCCGGATTTCAACTTTGAGGAAGAACGCGCCAACGCAGCAAAAGTCGTCCAGTGCCTGCGCGACGACGGTTTTGAAATTGCCTCCCACAGCTGGGGCCACCGCAACATGGGTACGATCCCAATGGATAAATTCCGTGAAGATACCGATAAATGGGCAAATGAAGTCGAAACGCTGACCGGTCCGTGTGATATCATCCTCTTCCCGTTTGGAAGCGATATTGGGGACTGGCATCCGTATGATACAAGTAGCGAGCGCTTCCAGTACCTGTACAACAAGGGATTCCGTTACTTCTGTAACGTAGATTCCTCCCAGTATTTCGTCCAGATCGGCGACGATTATATGCGACAGGGGCGCCGGAACCTTGACGGCTACCGGATGTATTATGACCTTCCGGAAAGTGGAGTCGGCGGCGACCATTTGAGTGACCTGTTTGATGTCAACGAGGTATTTGACCGGTCAAGACCTACTCCGGTGCCGAAGATGACGGAGTAAGATAAAGCTGTAATCCAATTTTAAATAAAAGAAAGAGAAATCGAGCATTTGTTCGATTTCTCTTTCTTTTTTAAAAACCCCGGAGTCTTCCACACTCCGGGGTTTTCACTGTTCCACTTGGAACTCTTACATCATTTTTTACCTACAGACATTATAACACAAAACGCCGTTTCTTTTTAACACAGCTTTCCGTTGCAAACCTTAGAACTGCACAATCTCCTCAATCGGCTCTGCCTTTTCCACGTAATCTGCATAAAGCATCGGACCTTCGCCCTCATACTCCGGCATATACTCATATTCTACGCGGGCACGTACTTTGACCCAGTCTTTCGTCTCAAGCAGACGGGCATTTTTTGCCTTGCACATGAAACCTAAGAACGTCATATCTGCCTCGCAGCAAGTCATCGCCATACGTCCAGGAACAAAATTGTTCTTCGGGAAATCCGGGGTTTTCAGTACCATGCCGGTAAATTCAACAGTCTTTCCACGGTAACGGTCCGGTTTATCCATCGCATCAATATACCAGATACCATATGCCTCCGGCGGAATCTCGATCACTTCGGCATTGACATCAAATGGAAGATCCGCTTCAGTCACTTCCTCAATTTCGCCCTCTGCGTCCTCAAATACGATCTGAACCTGCGGGTTCATGCCCTTTAAAGTACGGCGGTATACATCCAGATCCTCGATCTCGTCGCAACGGTTCATGATAATCATTTCCGTGTTGCGGACCATGGCACCAATCAATGGTTTCATGTTCTGCAGGTATAAATCAAATGTGGAACCATCGATGATCGTAATCTGCTGATACAGATCCCAATCGTTCGGAAGTTTCAGGGCATCCAGATTCCACATACCGTTCCACTCCATCAGAACTCGCTCCGGATTGTAAAGAAGCTCCAGATCCTGTAGGTATTCCGGCGTCAGCTTTTCCGCTTCCTCTATATAGACAACCGCTGTATGAGTCTGCTTTAAAAGCTCCTCATCATACTCTTCCTCGCCCTCTTCGCAGACAATCAGAAGTGTTTTTCCTTCGGTCTGGAAATAATCCTGCTGCATTGTAAATTTAATAAACTGGGTTTTTCCAGCTTCCAGAAAACCATTGATGAGAAACAACGGCATCTTATCTTCATTCATAGTTCATTCTCCTTGTATTTACGCGTTAAACGCTGCCTTCAGACCCTCTTCGTCCAGCTCGGCACCGATCACGCACACCTTTCCGGTAAAATCCGGTGCTCCCTCACGGATCTCAGCCTGCTCCGGAACCATATCAAAATGCAGCCATACGCCCTTTTCTTCACTCGGAACCATGCCTTTCGCACGCAGAACCTCGCCGTATTTATCACCATAAGCCAGATCATCCAGAATCTTCTGCAGATCTTCTTTCTTCATCACGCCGACATTCTCCAAGCCCCAGCTTGTAAATACATCATCTGCATGATGGTGTCCTTCGTGATCGTGGTGGTGGTCATGGCAGCCACAGCCACACTCGTCATCATGGTCGTGATGATGATGCTCATGGTCATGATCGTGACAGCCACAGTCATCATCATGGTCATGATGATGGTGCTCATGATCGTGATCATGACAGCCACAATCGCAGTCATCGTCATGATCATGATGGTGATGATGCTCGTGATCATGATCATGGCAGCCACAGTCGCAGTCATCGTCATGGTGGTGATGCTCATGATCGTGGTCATGGCAGCCGCAATCGCAGTCATCGTCATGATCATGATGGTGATGATGCTCATGCATATGCTCTCTTGCCTCTTTCATCAGCTCCTCTGCCATATCGTCTTCCTGCTCGATCATCTCAAGAAGCTGTGCGCCGGTCAGCTCGCTGCATGGAGTGGTCACGATGGTTGCCTTTGCATTGTGCTGGCGAAGCATCTCAACCGCGCCCTGTACCTTCTTCGGATCCGCTACATCGGTACGGCTTAACACGATCGTGCCTGCATTTTCGATCTGGTTATTGAAAAACTCACCGAAGTTCTTCATATACATACGGCATTTGTTGACATCTACCACGGTAACCGCACTGTTTAACATAACCTCAATCTCAGAAGCTACATTTTTTACTGCATTCATAACATCAGACAGCTTGCCGACGCCTGACGGCTCGATAATAACACGATCCGGCTGATATTTCGTCAGAACTTCCTCGAGGGAACGTCCAAAATCGCCGACCAGAGAGCAGCAGATACAGCCGGAGTTCATCTCACGGATCTCGATGCCAGCGTCTTTTAAAAAACCGCCGTCAATGCCGATCTGTCCAAATTCATTTTCAATCAGAACGACTTTCTCGCCTGAAATTGCTTCTTTTAAAAGCTGTTTAATAAACGTAGTCTTTCCTGCACCCAGGAAACCGGAAATAATATCAATCTTTGTCATTTTACTTACCTTCTTTTCTGTACAAATGTGTACTGACTGTAAATCATTGTCCGCCCGGTACCTGGCATCCCGGCAATGCATAGCTTTACATCGCCCGAATCTGCCGAAGTTCCGATCAGCCACTTATTATTTTACACAAATACCTAGTAAAGTCAAGCATCGGCAAAATCCCGTTACTGGGCGCGTGTGAACAGTAACGTTTTTAGCCTCACATATATGCAGCCTTTTTGAGACCAAAAACGCCCTATAAAGACACAGTAATCGTCCGCTTCCAGCTCGCCCCAGCATACACTGCCGTGATAAGCTCTGCCAGCCAGAACGCGTGCCAGACACCGATAGGACCGATGATCCGGCTGAGCACAAATGCGATCGGAATGATAATCACAGCATAGCGCATCAGGGAAATTTTCAGAGATTTAAGTCCCATTCCAAGTCCCTCAAACGCGCCAGAAGCAATGACGGAAACCGTTGACATGACAAAGCCCGGGCTGATGAGCCGGAGCGCCGTTCTGCCGATCTCCACCGTCGAAGGCGTCTGCGTAAACAGCCCCATCAGGAAATCCGGCACCAGCTCGCCAAGCAGGGTTCCCGCTGTCATGATAATGCCAACAATCATGAAGGCCGCGCGGAAGATCTTTTTCACCCTCTCCTGCTCGCCTGCACCGTAATTGTAACCGATCAGCGGGCGCATTCCCTGCACCACGCCGCTGGCTCCCTGATAAAGCAGTGCCTGCAGCTTGTAGTAAACACCCAGCACCAGAATATATACCTGCGAAAATGGTGCCAGAATCGCATTGAGCGCCGTCAGAAGCAGGGATGTCAGCGCCATATTGAGTGTTGCCGCGATTCCGACTGAATACATACCGCCGCAGATCTCCTTCGACGGACGCATTTCCCGCAGCGAAATCTCCACATTTAACGGTTTCACATGGTTTAAAATCAAATAAAACAGCAGCGACGCCGTCTGCCCGATTCCTGTCGCCCACGCCGCACCGCGGATTCCCAGTTCCGGCATGGGGCCTAAGCCAAAGATAAAGATCGGGTCCAGCACGATATTGACGCCGCATCCAATCAAGACGGCTGCCATCGATATTTTCATCTTTCCAACCGACTGGTAGACCTTTTCATATGCCATTCCCATCGTGTCGATCGTTGAAAACAGAAACACATTGCAAAAATACGTCAGTCCGTAGGAAATCGTTACCTCATCGCTCGTAAACATCCGCAGGAAATACGGAATCACCGCCATTCCTAAAATCGTTAAAATCATTCCATGTAAGGCACTTAAAAATACTCCCTGCGATGCTGTCTGGTTCGCCATCCATGTTTTTCCTTCGCCAAGGCGTCTCGCCACCATCGCATTGATACCAACGCCAAACCCAACCCCGGCTGCATGCGCGAGGTTCTGGATCGGATAGACAAGCGAAACCGCCGTCATCGCGTCCTCACTGATCATTGCCACGAAAATGCTGTCCACGATATTGTAGAGTGCCCCGGCGATCATCGATATGATGACCGGGATTCCCATCGAAAGCAGCAGCGGGACAACTGGTTTTTCTTTCATGTAGGTCTGATCCATTTTTCCATCTCCATTCCCTTTTTTATTTTTCACTTTTCATGAGCGTTTCTGACACATTCTTCGCAGAAAAAAACACTTAGGTTTCTTCTGCAAAGCATTTCTTATCAAATAAAAAGAGACTACGGACTTTACTGTTTATCTCAGAAACAGTACAAACCCTATAGTCTCTTTAACGCTTAGACAAGCTATTCGATTTTCGTTTTCTATCGCCGACCAGCAACTCTGCAAGCTTTTGCTGGCGATCTGCCCATTCCGGCAACCGAATATTATTATAACCGCAAGCCATTTTATTTGTCAACCACTCCCCGGCAAATCATCGCGGCAAATTCCTGCTGCCACCACGTTTTCTTACGGCACTTTCGGTTCCAAAAGTGCCTATCTGTGAACAGAAACATGAGCATACAGAATGTGTATGTTTTACAAAAAAACATCCTATTTGCGGGCAGTAGCAGCTACCCCTCTCTGTATCAGCGAAAAGAGCAGAAACGCTGCCAGATCCACCACAACAACGCTCGCGCCCGCCGGTGTTGAGTACGTGTAGGACAGCACCATTCCTCCAAAGAAACAGATCAGCGACAGAATCCCCGATGCGATAACCACCCCCCGGAAGCTCTTGAACACCCGCATGGAGGTCAGAGCCGGGAAAATAATCAGACTGGAGATCAGCATCGCGCCCATCATCCTCATTCCAATCACGATCGTGATCGCGGTCAGAACCGCTATCAGCACGTTATAGAGCGACACATTGACGCCGGTCGCCTTGGCAAAGCTCTCATCAAAGGTAACCGCAAATACTTTGTTATAGCAAAAAAGATATAATCCAAGCACCACCATGGAAAGCACCGCCGCAAACTGGACATCTTCCCGGCTCATCGCGAGAATGCTTCCAAACATATAGCTGCTGACATCGGTCGTCATACCGGTTGTCAGGGAAGTTACGATAATACCGATTGCAAGCGCACTGGCCGAGATCATCGCAATCGCAGCGTCACTCTTTACTTTTCCATGTTCCGTGATCCGCAGCAGGAAAAATGCCGCCAGCACGACCACCGGAATCGAAACCTTTAAAGGCGACCAGCCTGCCGCCAGTGCAATCGAAAGGGATCCGAACGAAACATGGGATAAACCGTCTCCAATCATTGAGTAGCGTTTCAGCACCAGGCTGACACCCAGCAGAGAGGCGCAGAGAGAGACTAAAAGACCGCCGATCAGCGCCCGCACCATAAACGGATATGATAACATTTCAGATATAATTCCCATCTTCTACACCTCCTTCTCCGCATTTCTGTCTTTCAAATGCTGTTTCGTTTCAGAATCAGTTTCCGAACCCATTTCCGGCTTCTGCATCTTCCTGATTCCATCCTTCTGCATCGGCACTCCGCATCTGTGCCCCAGAGTTGCCAGCTCTTCCCGTCCCAGGAAAGAATGAGCAATCTCACTCTTCACATATTCTTTCATCGTCCCCCAGAACAGCGGCTTCTGCCGCATCTGCAAAATTTTTCCTCCCTGATGCACAATATTTGCCATATCATGGGAAACCATCAGGATTGCAACCTTTTCTTCCTGATTCAGTTTCCGGATCAGCTGGTAAAAATCCAGAATCGCCGACGGATCGAGTCCCGTGATCGGCTCATCGAGAATCAGCAGCTTATCCGTCGCACAGAGCGCCCGCGCGATCAGAACACGCTGTTTCTGACCGCCGGAAAGCTCTCTGAAACAGCTTTTTTCCAGATCGCGGATTCCCAGACGATCCAGATTTGCCCGCGCCTCTTTCTTTTCTTTCATCGAATAAAACGGGCGGCTGCCGCGTTTTCCCAGGCACCCGGAGATAACCACCTCAAACACAGTCGCTGGAAAGTCCTTCTGCGCGTCGGTCTGCTGCGGCAGGTAACCAATACCGGTTTTTTTTAATTCTTCCGAATATTCAATCCTGCCCGAAGTCGGTTTTAAAAGTCCCAGAATGCCCTTCATCAGGGTACTTTTTCCCGAACCATTTTCGCCGACAATGCAGATGTAATCGCCCTCATTTACCTCCAGGTTCACATCCAGCACCGCATCCTGGTTTTCATAACCAAAACCTACATGCTCACATTTTAAGAGTAATCCCATCTATAATTCCTTTCACTACTGCTCTACTCTTCTATTGTCATAAACATTCACCATGGCTAAAGACTTTTTCCCATAATCATCTATTCTTTTTATGACAATCCCTTTTTCAAGTTCTTTACGTTCTGCTCCATCAATTCCAGATAGGTAACACCCGAATCAAACTGGTGTCTCGTCACATTATGGCAGGAGTGGAACAACAGTGGTTCCGCGCCCGTCTCTTCCCCGATGATCTCCGCCACGCGCGGGCTGGAAAGCTCCAGGTAATAGACGGCTGGTATCTGTTCCTCCCGCACCTTATCGATCAGGTAGGCGATGGTCTTGGCACTCGGCTCCGTATCCGTACTGCATCCTGAAAATGCCGCCCTGTATTCCAGCCCATACTCATCGAAAAAGTACCGGAGTGGAAATTTATCACCGAAAACGACGAGACGGCGCTTGGCATGGGAGACAACTTCTCTGAATTCTGCATCCAATTCCGTCAATTTATCCTGATAGGACGCGCAGTTTTCCGCATAGGAAGCCGCGTGCGCCGGATCTTCCTGTGCCAGCACCTCCGCCAGCACGCCGGCCAGCTTTTTCGCATTGACCGGGGACGTCCAGATGTGCTCGTCATATTCAATCTCGACGCCGTGACCATCGTCCTCATCCAGATACTCTTGAGCGTGATCTTCATCATGAACCGCCACATCTTCCATATCATGCTCATCCTCGCTGTGAATATGCTCTTCTGTGTCGTGTTCTTCTTCACTGTAAACATGGTCCTCTGGCTCATGTTCTTCTTCACTGTGAGCATGATCTTCCGACTCATGATCGTGATCACCCGCATGAACTGTTCCATCCGCATGAACATGCGTATGTCCATGATCGTGCGCCTCTCCATCTTCCATGCCCTCGACGATCTCCTCCTGCACTACATCCACGCAGTCCATCATCGTCACGACGCGCTTCGGTCCGGTGCCTTCCCCGAAGGAATCAAGCACCTGCGAAAGCCACTGTTCCATCGTACCGCCGTTGCAGACTAACAGATCTGCATTCTGGATCGTGATCATGTCCGCCGGCGTCGGCTCGAACGAATGGCTGTCCATGCCCGCCGGAACAACCATCGTCAGCCGGATCGAATCCCCGGCAATCTGCCGGAGAAAATCGTAATACGGAAATAGCGTCGTCACAACGTTTAAGCGCGTATCACCAGACGCATCTGCCCCTTTTAACGGATTCGACGATGAATCAGACGATGCAGTTCCCCGCCGTGGCGTACACGCTGTAAGAACACAGGAAAAGGCAATCAAAAAAGCAAGCATCCATGATATCCATTTACATTTAAATCCATTCTTGTGTTTTACCATATTTCTTTTTTACCCTTAACTTCTTCTATTTCAGTAAATGTTTTTCAATAAACATTTCGAATTACTATTTCAAATATCATTTTCTTTCACAACTGTTTCTCTTTTCACAGCTATGAACAAACACAGACACTACTCCATTCTTCCATGTGACTCACTCTTTTTCTTCACAATCTCCGCTACTTCCGACGGATGTGCCACAATATACTGCGGGTGGCAGCCTTCCAGCTCTTCCCTGTTACGGAAGCCCCAGAGCACGCCGACCGTGTCCATTCCGGCATTCAGCCCAGTTTCCATATCTGTATTCGTATCGCCCAGATACAGACACTCTTCCTGTTTTATACCCAGTTCCCGGCAGATGGCGAACGCCCCGTCTGGAGCCGGTTTTTTCGGCGTTCCTGCCTGCTCGCCGCGCACCACATCAAAATATCCTTTCCCAAAGAATGTCTCAATATTCACAATTGCCTGATCATGCGGCTTGTTCGAAAGGACAGCCACATGTACACCCATCTCTTTTAACGACGCCAGCAGTTCCCGGATACCATCATATGGCTCTACGTCTTTCAGGCAGTATTTAGAGAAATTCTCCATATAAATCGGAAGCGACGCTTCATAATGAACCAGCTTCTCATCCCCCGCCAGCACCAGCGCGCGCTTCATCTGCATCCGGTATCCATTTCCCACGATCCGTTTCGTTTCCTCCGGTGTAACATGGCGCAGTCCGAATGCATCCAATGTTAAATTTGTCACATAAGTCAGCGCATAAACCGTATTTAAAAGAGTTCCATCCAAATCAAATATACATAAGCGGTACATTGCGTTTCTTCCTTTCTGTTTCCATCTTTTCTTGTAACTTTTTTGTTACTGTTCACGCATACGTGCTCAGTAACGGAATTTGCCGTGGCTTCGCATTTAAATACGGCAAATTCCTGCTGCCACCACGTTTTCTTACGGCACTTTCGGTTCCAAAAGTGCCTACCTGTGAACAGTACCACTTTTTTCCCCTCACAGCCGTTTCATACTTTCACAGCTACAGGCAATCATCCATACAAACTCATCTTCGACCAAACATATCGCCCCGCAAATCACGATGTTTCCTGCCTCTCCTTCTGCATCTGCTCTTCACGCTCCCGCTTCGAGAACACGCATCCGCAGTAATTCTGCCGGTATAGATGATACTGCGCCGACAGCTCGATCGAGCGCTTATATCCCTCTTTTTTCTTGAAATCCGACGGCAGAAATGCCACATGATACTCTTCTCCCATCGCCTGCCCGATCGTATTGAGGCGCCCGGCATTTTTGAGCGGACTGATCGTGAGGGTCGTCGTGAACCAGTCATAGCCGCCCTCGGCTGCCAGCTTCGCCGCTTCCCGGAGGCGCATCTCAAAACAAATACCGCAGCGCTCGCCGCCCTCCGGATCCTTCTCATGCCCCCGGACTGCCTCATAGTAGCATTCCGGGTCGTATTTTCCTTCTACAAACCGGATCGGATGCACCGCTGGAAGCTCCCGGATCAGCCGCTGTACCTCCTCCGTGCGCGCCTCATATTCCTCCTTCGGTGAAATATTCGGATTGTAGTAGAACACCGTAATCGAAAAATACTGCGACAGATATTCCAGCACGTAGCTGCTGCACGGCGCACAACAGCTGTGGAGAAATAAAGTCGGAACTCTGCCGTCCCGGACTGCTGCATCCAGCACTTTTTCCATTTCTTTCTGATAATTCCGTTTCGCCGTCTGTGTCTTTCTGGCTGGCGGATTTTTCATTGGTTCCGACATTTTTCTCTCCTCTTTCTATAAGTTCCCATCTGTCCGTGCATTTTCCATGCAGCACACGATGCTTCTATCCGAAACGCTTCTTTCCTGACAAACATCATTTCCATCCTTAGACGTCATATGAAGATATGCACAATAATTCATATTCTTCAAAACTTGAAAAAGCAGCCTGTACCCACGGACGGGTACAAACTGCTTTATCTTTTTATTAAACCTTTCAGGAAATTCCAAACAAATTCCCCTTTTTATCAAAATGATACAACTCTTACAGGAAATCGCGAATCCGCTTGCTCCGGACCGGATTTCTTAATTTACGAAGTGCTTTTGCCTCGATCTGGCGGATACGCTCTCTCGTTACGTTGAATGCTTTTCCGACCTCTTCCAGGGTTCTCGGATGTCCGTCCTCCAGACCAAACCGGAGAATAATAACCTGACGCTCTCTCTCCTTCAGGTCTCCAAGCAATGCATCGATATGCTCACGCAGCATAACAGATTCTACATTCCCTTCCGGCGTTACCACGTTGCCGTCCGCTACGAAATCACCCAGATTGGAATCGTCTTCCTCACCGATCGGGGTTTCCAGGGAAGCTGGCTCACGTGCGATCTGCATGATCTCCATGACCTTATCCTCGGACATGCCAAGCGCCTCGGAAAGCTCTGCCACCGACGGCTCATAGCCCAGTTCCAGCGTCAGCTTACGCTGCATCTTGGACATCTTGTTGATCGTCTCTACCATATGCACCGGGACACGGATAGTTCTCGCCTGATCCGCCAGAGCCCTTGTAACAGACTGACGAATCCACCAGGTCGCATATGTACTTAACTTATAACCCTTTGTATAATCAAACTTCTCAACGCCCTTAATAAGACCCAGATTGCCTTCCTGAACCAGATCCAGGAAGCTCATGCCGCGTCCTGTATAGCGCTTTGCAATGCTGACAACCAGGCGCAGGTTTGCCTCAATCAGGCGCTCTTTTGCATTCACATCCCCCTCTGCTTTGCGCTTTGCAAGGCGGATCTCCTCCTCCGCGCTCAAAAGCGGAACGGTACCGATCTCTTTCAGGTACATGCGGACCGGATCTTCCGTGCCGATTCCCTCTAACAGATCGATCGCATCCAGATCGATATCCTCTTCCTCGTTCTTGAGGAATTCATCATCCACATCATCATCGAGCATCGAATCATTTTCCTTGAGAATCGAATCATCGATCACCTCCGGAATGACATCAATATTATTCTGCTCCAGATAATTGTAAATCTGCTCCATCTGCTCTGTCTGCAGATTATCGCCCATAAAAAAGTTATTGATCTCTGTCACGTCCAGCGCGTTCTGCTTGGACTTTGCTAACTCTACCAGTTTCCTTAACTTACCTAAAAAATTTTCTTTCTCCACGAATTAACGTCCTTTCGATTTATTTCGCTTAGAAGTTTCTTTATATCTAACGTGATATTGTCCCTCGATTGTTTGTGTGCTTTTATTTCCCTGCACCTTTCCCTGCAATATCCCGAAAGTACATTATATACGATTAAATTCTATTTTTCAACAATTTTCGAAATTTTTCGATCTATTTCTATTTAGGCAGTTACTGTTCACGCATACGTGCCCAGTAACGCAATTTGCCGTGGCTTCGCATTTAAATACGGCAAATTCCTGCTGCCACCACGTTTTCTTACGGCACTTTCGGTTCCAAAAGTGCCTACCCGCGAACCGTAACTTCAGGCACCCTGATCGCAATCTCTCTTGGTTTATTTTCAATCACGACCTCTGTCTGGCTTCCGCCAAACTCACCGTCCAGCGACCAGTCCACCAGCTCCTCCGACTGTACCGTCAGTTTCGAGGTGCGGAACTTGAATACGCATTCATTTTCGCCCTCTCTCTGAATCAGATAAGCAGCAATACTTGCAATGTCAAGCGGCGTGCGCGGTTTCCGGACCAGAAGCACCTCAAACTCCCCGTCATCCAGCGCCACGTCCATACCAACCAGTCCTTTAAAACCTCCGATCGAGGTCGTATTGGTCACCATTCCCAGAATAAATTCCTCTTCCAATTCTCTCTGCTCCCCCAGATGTTCCCACGTAAGGCGCATCCGGTAGGATTTAAGCCCTGTCAGGCGTTTGATGGCTTCCAGCATATATGCCTGATGCCCCAAAATATTTTTCGTCTCCTGCGGGGTCGAATAGGATACCTCCGTAAATGCTCCGAACGCCGCCACATAGACGAAATACCGGTTTTTGCCGAATACACCGACATCCACCAGAAATGGTTTTCCCAGCGCAGCTGTCTGCGCCGCTTTCCGCATATTTTTCGGAAGTCCCAGACTGGATGCGAAATCATTCGTGGAACCCGACGGGATATATCCTAACTCCGGACGCTTTTCCGGGGTGATCGTCATCAGCCCCGATACCACCTCGTTGAGCGTACCGTCCCCGCCGCTGCACACGACCAATTCCTTCGTTTTCGCACGCGCCGCCTGATACTCCGCATCCTTCGGGCCCTGCGTAATATAAACAGACGGTCCATAGCCCGCCTTTACAAAACTATCTAAAATTTCAAGAAGACGACTTCGAATCTGTTCTTTGCCAGATCTCGGATTGATGATAAAAAGCATTTTTTTCATAATCGCCCTTTCTCCTGCTCCCCCACACTAACAGTATTTCATATTAATATATTTGTATACACGCGAAATGCATTGGGGATCGGATAGCGATCCTGCAGCTCCGCCCGGCGCACCATCAAAACTGTTTTATCCTGATAGCCGGATGCCCGTTTCAGGCGGATTCTGCGTCCGCACATATGCCATTCAACATGGGAAAAAATGTGGACTGCATCCGGCAGATCCTCGATTTCCCTGATATCCGCCTCCGCGATCCCCAGTTCTTTCGCTGCCTCCTCCGCACTCTTTTTTCCGTCCAGATTGACATATTCGTAGAGGGACGCCAACAATCCCTTGCTGCTGCGCTTGCGGATCGCCACCGTATCCTCCCACTCAATCAGGCAGACCGTTTTTTCCTCGATCCGGCGCGGCTTTTTCGGCGGCTTGACCGGATATTGCTCCTCCTCTCCCCGCCGGTGCGCCAGACAAAGGGATTCCAGCGGGCACTTCTCACAGAGCGGACGTCCGCCCGGGATGCAGACAAGCGCGCCCAGCTCAATCCATGCCTGATTATATTCACCTGGATGAAATAGCTCTTCTGACCGTAATGCCGTGGAAACCTCACCGACATCATCACCGGCTGACAAATAGAAATCTCTTTCCTCCGTCCGGCGCACAAGTTCCGCCTCCAGGCGCCGCTCATATTCCTTTCGAAGCGCCGGCTTCGTGCTGTCCTGTGGGTCAGCAAACAGGCGTGTCAAAACACGCACCACATTTCCATCCAGCGCCGGAGCCGGCAGATCATACGCGATCGACGCAACTGCCCCGGCCGTATAACTTCCGATGCCCGGAAGTTTCAATATCTCATCCCGCGACGCAGGCATCTGACCGCCGTAGTCTTCCATCAGGCAGACCGCTGCCTTTTTTAGGTTCCGGGCTCTGGAATAATACCCAAGTCCCTCCCACAGCTTCAAAAGCCGCTCTTCGTCCACCTGCGCGAGCGAGGTGATGTCCGGGAGTGCTTCCATAAAACGGGCAAAGTACGGTTTGACCGCCTCTACCCGCGTCTGCTGCAGCATGATCTCCGAAATCCAGACCGAATACGGTTCCGGATTCTCCCGCCACGGAAGAAGCCGCCGGTTTTTCCGGTACCAGGAGAGCAATGGAGCGCCGGATGCCGCCAGCCTCTCTTCTTCCGCATAAGGTATTTCCCCCTCTAAAGGCTTCAACGACGCATAAAAATCTTTATACATATCCGTAAATGCCCCGGACAGATACCTCTCCTGAGATCACCTTGCACACCTTTCCGTCTTCTGTGCGGACCAGCAGTTCGCCCATCTCGTCAATTCCGAGCGCCATGCCCGTATACTCATTGCCCGGAGACAGGACGCGCACCTGTGTACCGCAGTTTGCCAGACGGCTGTTATAAACGTCCATCAGAGATTTCATGTTCTGGTTTTCCATGAATTTATCATAATATCCCTCATACGCACGCATGATCGCGGCGATAAGCTGGCTGCGGCGCACTTCTTTTCCTGTCTCCAGATACAGAGACGTTGCCACATCCCGAATCTCCTCCGGGAACTCGTGATTTGCCACGTTGATACCAATACCAGTCACGATATAATTAATACACTCTAATTCCGTGCTCATCTCGGTCAGGATACCGCAGACCTTCTTTCCATTGACGACGATATCGTTCGGCCACTTGATCTTTGCCTCCAGATCACAAACCTCCCGAATCCCGTCGGCAACTGCCAGAGCCGCCACCAGCGTCAGCATCGACGCGCAGGTCGGAGGAAGCTCCGGGCGCAGAAGCAGGCTCATCCAGATGCCGACGCCATGCGGCGCCGCCCAGCTTCTTCCGCGGCGTCCCTTTCCCATCGACTGATAATCCGCGACTGCCAGCGTACCGTGCGGGGCATCTTTCTCCGCCGCTTTCTTGATCTCGGTATTGGTTGAATCCGTCTCGTCAAAATATAAAATATTTTTTCCAGCCCACTCGCTGTCGATGCTGCTCTCCAGCTCTGCCTGGCTGAGAACATCGCCCAGGAAACGCAGCCGGTAACCGCGGTTCCGGACCGCCTCTATCTCATATCCTTCTGTCTCCAACTGTTTGATAACTTTCCAGACTGCCGTCCGTGATACATTTAAACGCTCACAGATCTCCTGTCCGGACAGGTAATCATCCGTTTCTTTTAACATTCGCAAAACTTCTGTTTTCACTTTTATTACCCCCACCATATTGTAAGTGTACTGACAATACATAAAAGGAACAATCCGGCTCCCACTGCCATCAGGATCATTCCGCCGGTCCGCAGATGCTTTCTTCCCCTTCCCCGGCGATAGCGGTCATAGCCATTGGCAAAATTCAGTACCGCCGCCAGAAGAAAGATTACCGGAAACAAAATCCGGTTTTCATCCGGGTTCAGAAACGCAAGAACCGCAAATATCACGATCAATATACCCACTACGATATGAAGCATATCCAGGGCAAACGCGATATTCGCGCTTTTCTTTCTTTTTTCCTGCAGGTTCAACGCATCCACTCCTTACTTATATTCGCAAACAACAGCCTCATTCTTCATATAGCACATAGCTTCTTGCATATACCCTTTCATCAACATATATGGGTATACATATCACCATGGGATATTATACCGAATGTCCGCAGGCTTGTCAAAAAAGAACTCGAAAAAGGCTGCGGTTCCTGCTTTACATAACCATCAGCCTTTTCTTATACCTTTTTTTATAACTTAGAGCCGCTCACTCCCGGCTACTCTGCCTTTTGAACATCCGTGCCAACTTCCGTCAGACCCTTTACCAGACCGGCAATGCCCTGGATCTCGGACGGGATGATGATCTTCGTCGCCTTGCCGTCCGCTGCTTTGGCAAATGCCTCCAGGCTCTTGAGCTGCAGCACTGCATTGTCCGCGCCTGCTTCCTTGATGAAGCGAAGTCCGTCTGCTTCCGCTTTCTGGACTTTGAGGATCGCTTCCGCCTCGCCTTCTGCCTCGCGGATCATCTTTTCCTTCTGTGCTTCTGCACGCAGGATCGCCGCTTCTTTCTCTGCTTCTGCTTCCAGAATCGCGGACTCTTTCTTACCTTCAGCTACCAGGATCGTCGATTTCTTCTCGCCTTCGGCACGGAGAATGGACTCACGGCGCTCACGCTCTGCCTTCATCTGTTTCTCCATCGCATCCTGAATGGCTGCCGGAGGAATGATATTTTTCAACTCAACACGGTTTACCTTGATTCCCCACGGGTCTGTCGCCACATCGAGTGCAGAGCGCATCTTCGTGTTGATCGTCTCACGGGAGGTTAAGGTCTGGTCAAGTTCGAGATCACCGATGATATTTCGAAGGGTGGTCGCCGTCAGGTTCTCGATCGCCATGATCGGGTTCTCAACACCATACGCAAACAGCTTCGGATCCGTGATCTGGAAAAATACAACCGTATCAATCTTCATCGTAACGTTATCTTTCGTGATAACCGGCTGCGGTGCAAAATCTACAACCTGCTCTTTTAAAATGACTCTTTTTGCCACGCGGTCAATGAACGGCACCTTGAAATGCACGCCAACCGACCATGTCTCCAGATAAGCACCCAGACGCTCTACGACTAATGCCTGTGCCTGCGGCACGATCCGGATACAGGATGACAAAATCAGAAGTACCACAATCGCAATGACAAGAAAACTGATAAATGCTCCCATATTTCCTATTCCTCCTTACATTTGCTGACAATCAGCTTGACGCCGCTGACCGCCTGAATCTGTACCATCGTATCCTTCGGAATCCGGCTTCCATCCGCCGAGCGTGCCGTCCATTCCTGGCCGGACACCATCGCCGTCCCTCTCGCCTCGTCGTTATCAATCTCTGCGGTTACCCGCGCTTTTTTACCCACCAGCGCGTCCACATTGGTCCGCACCGTCTTCTGATTGATATACCGGAGTGCCAATGGTCTTGTTGAATACAAAAGAAGGAATGAAACAACGACAAACACCGCCATCTGGATGTAAAGATTCACTCCCGCGATCGACAGAACACACGCAATCAGAGCGCCTCCAGCAAACCAGATCGAAGTCAGCGCCATCGACGCTGCTTCCAGCCCGATACACACTACAAACACCGCCAGCCAGACACACCATACTGCCATGTCATCCCCTCCTTCCATATAGGTCTTTTGACCCTGATATCTTAAAACTAGTATACGATATTTTCTGACATTTATCAACCAATCAGCTCTGTTTTTGAACTTACAGTTTTATTACAAACTTCTTAATGGAACATATCGATCTACAGTTCAATTTATTTCTTCACAGCTCTCTATTTGCACAAACTATCCGGCTTAAAACATTGTTTCAAAAAAGCAATTTACTGCCGTCTCTGCCGTGCCGTCTCAAACAGCAGCACCGAAGCCGCCACCGCTGCATTGAGGGATTCAACCTTTCCAGCCATCGGAATCCTCACCCACGCGTCAGCAAGCGCCGCCGTCTCCTCGGTCAGACCATTTGCCTCATTTCCGATCAGAAAGCCGGACGGACCTGTATAATTTTCTTCTTCGTAGTTATGTTTCCCCTTTAAATGCGCCGCATAGAGGCGGATTCCCTGCTTTTTTACTTCCCCGATCGTCTGATGCAGGTCGTCCGTGTAGATAAACGGCACCCGGTAGATCGAGCCCATCGTGGAACGGATGACCTTCGGGCTGTAAATATCAGCTGAACCACGGTCAAGAATGATGCCTGTCACACCCGCCCCCTCTCCGGCACGCAGGATTGTTCCCAGATTACCCGGATCCTGCAGCGTCTCCAGAATCACAAGCTCCGGTGCCTTTCCGTCCGGGCTATTTTTCAGCACATCTGAGAGCTGATAGGAAAACTGTTCCGCTACCGCCAGGATCCCCTGCGGTGTCTGGGTGTCCGACATATGGCGCATGACCTCATCCGTCACCGTCTCATACCGGCAGCCAGCCAGCAGTTTTTCTGCTCTTTCCCCCTGCTGGCGCAGAAAATTTTCCGACACATAGACTTCGCGGCGTCTCTCCACCGGCAGTTCCCCGAACATCTTCGGACCTTCCACCAAAAAGACACCCTGTTCCCGTCTTGCTTTTGCTTTCTTTGCAAGCGCCGTCACCGCTCTGACACGGGCGTTGCCCGTGCTCGCGATCACAGGCTGCCTCCTGCCGCTTTCGTCTCCGGCACTCCGTAAACGCAATCCTCATCCAGTGTTTCCAGCTCCTCCAGCCACAGGCGGCTGCACGCATCGCTCGGCATACGCAGGTCGCCGCGCGGCGATACTGCAGCAGAACCTACCTTCGGACCATCCGGCAGGCAGGAACGCTTAAACTGCTGGTTGAAGAAACGGCGGTAGAACACCTTCAGCCATTTAAGGATCGTTTCCTTATCATAAGCACCGTCAAATGCCTGACGCGCCAAGCGGTAAATCTTGCCCGGACGGTAGCCGAATCTTAATATATAGTAGAGATAGAAATCATGCAGCTCATAAGGACCAACCAAATCCTCCGTTTTCTGTGCGATCTTTCCATCCTCCTCCGGCGGCAGAAGCTCCGGGCTGACCGGCGTATCCAGTACATCCAGCAGAATATCAGAAAGCTCTTTCTCGCCACAGGTATCTGCATAATAGCGCACCAGATGGCGCACCAGCATCTTCGGAACCGAGCAGTTGACACCGTACATCGACATATGATCGCCGTTGTAGGTCGCCCAGCCAAGCGCCAGCTCCGACATATCGCCGGTACCGATGACAAGACCGCCGATCTTATTGGCAAGGTTCATCAGAACCAGCGTTCTCTGGCGTGCCTGTGAATTTTCATACGTTACATCATGAACCGACGGATCCTGCTCAATGTCACGGAAATGGATCGTAACTGCCTCTCGGATATCGACTTCTTTCAAGGTTGCACCCAGCTTTTTCGTGAGCTGGCAGGCATTCTGGTACGTCCGGTCAGTCGTACCAAAGCACGGCATCGTCACAGACAGGATATTTTCACGTGGAATCCCCAGCAGATCAAAGGCGCGCACGGTTACTAAAAGTGCCAGCGTTGAATCCAGACCGCCTGAAATACCAACGACAGCATGGCGACATCCGGTATGTTTGAGACGTTTTTTCAATCCCATCGCCTGGATCGAAAGGATCTCCTCGCAGCGGCGGTTCCGGCTGCCCGCATCGTGTGGGACAAACGGGGTCGGATCGATCGCGCGCTCCAGCGCAAGCGGTTTCCGATCCAGCGTAAAGCTTACAAACCGGTAATCCTCACGGCCTTCTGTCTGATAGGTCGTCATCCGGCGGCGCTCACATTCCAGACGTTCCAAATCGATATCTGCGTAGATCGTCTGATTCTCAAATCGCGCTGACTCCGACAGGATATTGCCATTCTCAGCGATAATATTCTGGCCGCCAAAAACGAGATCCTGGGAAGACTCTCCCTCGCCCGCATTGGCGTAAATATACGCACAGAGCAGCCGCGCCGACTGACCGCTGATCAGACTTCTACGGTACTCGCTCTTGCCTGTCACCTCATCGCTGGCAGAACAGTTGACGATCACCGTTGCCCCCGCCGACGCGTGTGCAATACTCGGTGGATTTAAAACCCAGACGTCCTCGCAGATCTCCGCCCCCACGACGAGATTTTCCACATTGTCACAGGAAAATAAAAGCTTCATTCCCATTGGCACCTGATAACCGTCCCAGGAAACGTCAATTGTCTTTTCCCAGCCCGGGTTGAAATAACGTCCCTCATAAAATTCAGAATAGTTTGGAATCCATCTCTTCGGAACCAGACCGAGCAGCTTTCCATCCTGGATCGCCGCTGCTACATTGTACAATTTATTGTTGTATTCCCACGGAAGTCCTACAAATACAAGCATTGTATCGCCAGATGTAAAGGCGATCAGCTTCCTAAGCTCTTCCCTTGCCTTCGCCAGCAGCGATTTCTGGATAAACAGCTCACCGCACGTATATCCCGTCAGCACCAGCTCTGGAAATACCATAATCGAAGCGCCCTTTTTGCGCCCCTCCTCTATCTGTTCACAAACCTGTTCCCGGTTGTACTCTACATCTGCCACCTTCACTTCCGGCGTTGACGCGGCAACCCGGATAAAGCCATCTCTTATCATATGGTTTGTCTCCCTTATAAATAATTTTTAAAAACATAGCAACTGTTCAGTAGGTCTGCGCATTTACTGCGCTGACCGTACGAAAACATGGGCCAGCAGGCAAAAATCCCATTGCCGTAGGCAATTTTAAATGGATTTTTGCGCGTGACTGTGAAGGTACTGAACAGTTACGAATTTATTGTAGCTGTCACTATACAAAAAGTCAAACATATATAAAAAGAGAGCCGCTTTTCCCCCACAGAAAGCAGCTCTCCGGTCACGTTCACAACCGTTACATTAAATAGTTTGATTGCTGTATGTAAATATACCACTCTTTTCCAATTTTGTCAACGTCGCTTTTGTCATTTTGCACAATAAATCATTTTCTTTTTTCGACAAGAAAAAGCAATTTTCACAGTTCTTTTTTACGAATCTTTCCGCTTTCAGTCTTTGAAAACTCCTTTAGCAAGGCAAATTCGCGCGGGATCTCATAATCTGCCAGTCTTTCCGCCAAAAATTCCCGAATTGCCATATTGGTACAACCACATTTCCCGCTGTCACTTCCGACATTTTCTAGTATATCGGAATTTCAAAAGATTGCCAAACTTGTACCACTGAAGGTTTACAAATTGTTTTTCTTTTTACTCAACTGCCAGAACGGATATTTCACGATACCGGGTGTGTTATTGTTTTGTCATTTTAAACGGTTGCTTTTCACTTCCGATGAATTTATAATAACGCCATAGGTTACAGTCTGAAACCAATCCCCGACGCAATGCGGATCTGGGGCGGACATTATAAACTGACACAGGAGGATACTGCCAAATGATCACCATTCAAAATCCGCTGACCTTTACTTCCTCTTATCCGCCCAAACGGTTAGGAGCTATCTCCGATCTGCTCTTTTTCGATATCGAGACAACCGGCTTTTCCGGCGACTACGCCTCGGTCTATCTGATCGGCTGCGTCTGGCACGACGGAAACACCTGGATTCTGACCCAGTATTTTGCCGAGACGAGGGATGCAGAGGAAGAGGTTCTCGACGCTTTTTTTGCACTTCTCCGGACAAAGCGCATCCTCGTCCATTTCAACGGCGACGGGTTTGACATTCCATTTCTGACGAAACGCTGTGTTTTTTATAAAAAGGACTGGAATTTTGAAGCGGTTGAAAGTTTTGATATTTATAAGAAAATACGCCCATTAAAAAAATTGCTGGGACTTGAAAATCTGAAACAGAAAAGCATCGAGCGGTTCCTCGGCATTGCCCGCGAAGATAAGTACAACGGCGGTCAGCTCATCGAGGTTTACGGTGAATATTTACAGACGCACTCTGAATTGCTGAAACACCTTCTGATTCTCCATAACGAGGATGACTTAAAGGGAATGCCGCAGATTCTGCCGATTCTCGCCTACCCGGACTTTCTGACCGGCGATTTTTCTTTCAAAGGTTCAGAAAGCCGTGATATCCCATATGCGGACGGAAACTCAGAAAAGCACCTGCTGCTTCACTATGAAAGTCCCGTCTCTCTGACAAGCGGATTCCAGTTTTCCATCGGTGATCTGGAGCTGTCGGCGGAAGGAAACCGCCTGACGCTCGACCTTCCATTATATTCCGGGGAGCTGAAACGATTTTACAACGATTATGAGAATTATTACTATATGATCTACGAGGACTGCGCCATCCACAAAAGTGTCGGTCAGTATGTGGATCGCTCCGCCCGCAAGAAGGCAACCGCCAAAACGTGCTACACCCGCGCAGCCGGGCTGTTTGTGCCGCAGCCGCTTCTTGCAGATGGCACTCCGATGTGGCATGAATGCCTGAAAGCAGACTATAAGAGTAAGCAGCTGTTTGTGCCGTATTCAGAACAGCTTTTCACAGATCCAGAGACGGCAGTGCTGTACTTACATAATTATCTGAGAGAATTGTCCTTATAAATTACAGCACCCGTCCACGCTCTCTTATCTCCCGGATCACGTGTCCCATCCGTTTTCTCCGGACTGCCTGTTCTTTCGCCCTCTCCCGTGCAAGCAGCGCCCGGATGAACGCAAAGGTCCTCTCCTCGCCCTGTTCTTTCAGCATCGTGAGGAGATATTCCAGCTGGTACTTCGTCCTCGGGTGCATCACGACAAAATCTCTTCCTCTTTCAAAGTATTCCCACGCACACGCATCCGTGTAATCTTTTCCCTTATAAACCTTCGACGCGGCAATCCGGTCCATTACCATCTCGATCAGATAGCGAAGGGGCATTTTATTGCCGACAAGCCCCCAGGACTTGTCCGGTGCAAAATCGATCCAGTATTCGAAATGATGTTTGTTGCGTCCCTTGTGGTGCAGCCATGCCGCCGAATAGCCCTTTTCTTCTTTTTCCGCCGCATTTGGGCTGCGGTTTCCCTGATAATATTTAACGCCGGTCGCAAATTCCTCCCAGGAATACTTGGAGAGGTCGTGCAGAAGTCCCTGGCGGTACAGCCCTACCGCAAAGCAGTTTTTCATGACCTCGCATTTATGTTTCGTGATCGTCAAAAAATGATGATACGCATTGTAAATATAATTCATTTTCCTACCTCTTTCCCCTTTTCTTTCCTCCTATTTTACCCCCCGTATTCTGGTTTGACAACCCCACTTTCTTTCGCGGCTTTCTGGAAAATACCCGTTACTGGGACACATGTGTGTACAGTAACAAATGCCCTTATTTTCCACAAAAATTTAACTATTTTTAAATGTCTGAATTTCCAGAAATTTTATGCGAAAACGTTTGACATCAATATGAAACTATGCTATTCTTGGAACAGGTCGTAAATCCATGCGGCCATCACTATTTTTTATATTTTTTTGGAGGTATCATATGAACAGAGGTACTGTAAAGTGGTTCAACAACCAGAAAGGTTACGGATTTATCTGCGACGAGCAGGGCAACGATGTATTCGTTCACTACTCCGGACTGAACATGGAAGGCTTCAAGTCTCTTGAGGAAGGCGCTCAGGTAGAGTTCGAAGTTGTTAACGGTGCTAAGGGACCGCAGGCTACTAACGTAACCAAGCTTTAATCATCAACTTTCCAGTGTACCTGTTTTCCAAATATGTTTGATATATATTTTGCGAATACGTTATATTGATCTAAGTAAAGTGATTATAAAAAGGGATACTGCTTCGGCAGTATCCCTTTTTTCGTCACTGCTCACACATGTGTGAACAGTGACCTTTTTTTCTGTCCTGCCATGCGGAACATATCCAAATATCCTTTTTCCGCACAGCAGCCATATCTATTATCTCATTTCTTTTTACTTCTTAGCTTTCTCGTACAATTTTTTCAGCTCATCCACACTAAATTCATAGTGCTTGTTGCAGAACTGGCAGTTGACTTCGATGCTCTTGCCCTCGTCGATCATCTCCTGCAGCTCCTTGCCGCCGATGCTGATCAGCGCCTTTTCTACACGGCTCTTGGTGCAGTTGCAGGTAAACTGAATCGGCATCTTATCCAGAATCTCCAGACCAAATTGTCCTAAAATCAGCTCCAGAATGTCCTCCGGGGTCATTCCCTTATTTAACATCGTCGTCACCGGCTCCAGCTCACCGATCGTCTTTTCAAGTGCCGCGATCGTCGCCTCCTCTGCTCCCGGAAGAAGCTGGATGATAAATCCGCCTGCCTGGCGCACCGTATTTTCTTTATTCATCAGAACGCCCAGTGCCACGGAGGACGGAGTCTGCTCGGAGGTCGCATAGTAATAAGTCAGATCTTCCGCAATCTCACCCGTTACCAGGATCGTCTGTCCCACATACGGCTCTTTCAAACCGATATCCTGGATTACGCTCAAGACGCCGACTCCCAGCGCACCGCCCACATCCAGCTTGCCCTTCGCATTCGGCGGCAGCATTACCTCCGGGTGGAACGCGTAGCCCTTGACATTGCCGTTCTTATCAGCTGTCACCGTCAGACCGCCGATCGGACCATCGCCCTCGACCCGGATGGTTAAAAGATCACTGTCCGCTTTCATCATCGATCCCATCATGACCCCTGCCGTCATCAGGCGTCCCAGCGCTGCGGTCGCCACCGGGCTGGTATTGTGCGCCTGTCTGGCTTTCTCCACCAGATCACGGGAAGTCGCCGCAAATGCGCGGATCTGACCATTCGCCGCCGTCGCACGGAGCATATAATCTCCGGTCTGTCCCGTTATTTCACCTGCTTTTATCTTTTCCATCATTTATACCTCTTTTCCATGTTCTCTCGCAACCACATAGATTCGGTCGCTCTCTTTTCGCGGCACATTCTTCGTAAATGCGTCATACGCCGCCACAAATTCCATGCCCGCCTCTGTGAGCGCCTTTTTTATCTCGTCCAACGACCACGCGCGCTCAAAATGCGTCTCCTGATAGCGGCGGTATAAGTCATCCTCCTCGCGGATAAAGAGCGTCAGATCGTAGGAGTTAATTTTCTCCTCTTCATCATACTCATTTTCCCAGATGAAGCTCCCCTCGTCGCGCACCTCCGCGATCGTCTCACTTCCCATTGCCTGAAACTTTGCCTCCGTGTTCAGGTCGAAAATGAACATTCCCTTCGGATCCAGATAATTGTTGACCAGCGAAAATACGTGCGCCAGATCGTCATAATCCAGAATATAATTCAGCGAATCGCAGATACTCACGACCGCCCGGACCGTCCCGTACAATTCAAATTCACGCATATCCTGCAATAAATACAAAATTGGCAGCCCGGATTCTGCCCGTTTTTCGATTGCTTCCTGCAGCATATCCTCCGAGACATCCACGCCGATCATATCATAGCCTTCCTTTGCCAGAAGCTCCGTCAGCGTGCCGGTTCCACATCCCAGATCCAGCACCAGACCATCGTTGATCCCATATTCCTTTAAAAGAGAAGTCAGGTACCCGCACCAGTCCTCATAGGGAATATTATCCATAAACATATCATATACTTCCGCAAAACTCGTGTAAGCGTCCATTTAGCCTCTCCTTCTATATTGCCGATGCAAAAATGACTGCCATGCACCGAAAGCTTTCCCCTACTGCACAATCTCCTTCCGATGCCAGCACTCCCATCATAGCAATTTTTCGCCCTGTTTGCAAGAATAATTGAAAAAGCACACGCAAATGACTAGGAATGGAGTAATTGTTCACAGGTAGGCACTTTTGGAACCGAAAGTGCCGTAAGAAAACGTGGTGGCAGCAGGATTTTGTCGTATACACTAACTCTTGACGTTCCACGCAGAACTGACTATACTAGAGCGTATGAAAAATTTGACTGAAAAACAAAAACATTCCCCCATCAAAAGCCGCCGTTTTTACCGCCGGCAGATGTGGCTTCCGGCGCTGGTGCTGATCGCGTCCATCCTGCTCCTGTGGCAGAATGCCGGGGAAAATTCACACTCCCCGCGGCCGATAAACAGCCAGTGCAAGTTTGAAGATTTTTATAACCCGGCTCAGCCCTATGTCTCGGTGAACGCTCCTTCCTTATATTATACAGGGTGCGCTGCCTACGATGGAAAGAAAGAGACCGGATATTATTATTACTCTCTGGAAAATGGAACCTGCCATTTCTATCTGCTCGATCCGTCTTCCGGCTATCCAGAGCCGCCCGAACGCAAAGCACTTTCATTAAACGGGCGTTTGATCCGCCTGAACGAGGATACCTATGAATCGCTTCTCCAGACGATGGCGGACAGTCTCTCCTGGACGGTGAGCTCCCTGCGGAACATGACTTCGCCTTATATCATATCCGCTCTGCCGTATCCCGCTCTGACGCATGAGGTATTTCATCTATTAGCCGGATGTGCGTTTCTGATCGCCCTGGTGGATCTAATCTGGCTTTTTTACCATTCACTTCGGCACCGCCGGGAGCCGCTGCAGCTTTCCGGTGAGGCACAGCAGGGGCAGCAGGATTCTTCCAGTGAGCAGCCGCGCACTTTAATTTCCCACCGCAGGAAAAAACATTGACAGACGATTCGAGCCATGCCGCTTTCCCTGGCATAGGCTGAACCGTCTGTCTTTTTTCGGCTGCTATTTCGTTTTTCTCTATTTCAGCTTATCAGATTATGCTTCTATCTGAATACACCGCGCCCAGTGTGTCCTTGAAAGTTGTACTGCCTCCGGTGACAGCGGCACATGGGCACACGCCTCTCTTCTCTTCGGACATCGCTCATAAAAGATACACTTCTCCCCACTGCCCGCTATCTTCTTTGGTGCATTCTGGACGGACCGCTCTTTTTCCTGATTTTCCAAAAGGTTCTCTTTCGTCTGTCCCCGCTCCGGTTTTTCCATCCGGCTGTCTCTCTCCGGCTCCGCACTCTGCTTTCCTGCCTCCGCATCCAGTTCCATTGTATCCCCGCCGATCGCCGCTTCCAGCAGAAGTTTCGTGTACGGGTGCGCCGGATGCTCATAGATCTCTTCTGCCAGACCTTCTTCCACAATCACACCCCTGTAAATGACCATGACACGGCTGCAGAGCCCGCGCACGACGTTCAGATCGTGGGAAATAAAGAGGATGGTCATCTGCTTTTCGGCGTGCAGCTTCAAAAGCAGGTTCAAAATCTGGGACTGGACCGTCACATCAAGCGCCGAAACAGGCTCATCCGCGATCACCAGGCGCGGATCCATGAGAAGTGCCACGCCGATGCTGATGCGCTGTTTCTGACCGCCAGAAAGCTCTCTCGGATGGCGCGCCGCAAAGGACTCATCCAGTCCGACATTTTCAAGCATTTCCTTCACTAGCTGCCTGCGCTCTGCGCGGTCCCTAATGCCGCGCAGGCGCAGCGGTTCTTCCAGAATCCATCCGATCGTCCGCGCCGGGTTGAGCGATCCCGCCGGATCCTGAAATACCATCTGCGGACGGACGCCGTCACGCACCTTCACCTCACCCGTATAATTGTCGTGAAGTCCCAGGATCGTCTTGCTGAGCGTCGATTTGCCGCAGCCGCTCTCGCCCACGATCCCCACAATCTCTCCCTCTCTTGCCGACAGGTTCAGATCGTGAATTACGTGTTTTTTTCCTTTTTTACGGAACAGACCGCCACGCACATCGTAAAATACGTTCAAATCCTTCAGGCGCAGGATCTCCCCGCCGGAGCTTTCCCCTTTTTCTCCCTCCGGAATCGACGCCACCAGATGGCGCGTATATTCATGCTTCGGATGCAGAAGGACGTCTTCCGTCTGCCCTTCTTCCACGATCTCTCCCTTATAAACCACGATCACACGGCTGCAGAGCGCACGCACAACATTCAGATCATGGGAAATAAAGAGAATCGACGTTCCCTTGGTCCGGTGGATATTCCGCAGAAGCTCCAGGATCTGTGCCTGAACGACACAGTCTAACGCTGTCGTCGGTTCATCCGCAATCAGAAGACTCGGAGAATTGATCATCGCCTGCGCGATCATCACACGCTGGCGCATGCCGCCGGAAAGCTCATGCGGGTATTTACCGCACAGCCCCTCCGGGTCCGGCAGACCGACTTCTGAGAGTGCCTGCACCACCCGTTCATGGATCTCAGCATTTCCGAGTTTCGTATGGATCCGCAGGCTTTCCCCGACCTGCCGTTCGATTTTCAATACCGGATTTAAGGAGGTCATCGGCTCCTGAAAGACCATCGCCATTTTGCTGCCGCATAGCTGTCTCCGCTTTTCCGGTTTCATGGTCACCAGATCTTCTCCCTGAAAACAGAGCGATCCGGAGGCAATCTCGGCGTCCTTCGGAAGCAGCCCCATCAGCGCCAGCGCACTCATGGATTTTCCTGACCCTGACTCGCCGACTACTCCGACGATCTCGCCTTTTCCGATCGAAAAGCTGATTCCCTTGACTGCCTCAAAGGTCGAATTTCCTTCTGGAAAACGGATCGACAGATTTTTTATCTCAACCAATGGTTCCATCTTTTCGCCTCCTTACTGCTGCATCGAGCGCAGCCCCTCGCTCACCATACTGAATCCCAGAATAATCAGGATGATCGTCACGCCCGGTCCGATCGCGTACCACGGCGCATTGAACAGGTACGACTGCGCTTCGTAAAGCATTCTCCCGAGACTCGGCTCCGGCGGCTGGATTCCCAATCCCAGATAACTCATACTCGCCTCCGCCAGCACCGCATTGTTAAATCCGATCGCCGCCGCCGTCAAAAGGCTGACCGCCGCATTCGGCAGAATATGGGCGAAAATAACCCGGATATGCCCTGCGCCAAGGATCCGCGCACTCTTGACAAAATCCAGTTCCCGGCACCGGATCACCTCACTGCGGACGATCCGGGCAAAACTCGGGATAAAAAGGATTCCCAGCGCCAGAATGATGTTGTAGCTTCCCGGCTTCGTCAGGCTGATGAAGATAAGCGCCAGAAGAATGCTCGGAAACGATAAAAGGATATCATTGAAACGCATGATCAGGTTATCGAAAAAGCCGCCGAAATAGCCGGTCAGCGCACCGACGATCGTGCCAAACACACACCCGATCAAAACCGTGCAGACTGCCACAAAAAAGGTGCTGCCGCTTCCCGCCATCACACGGCTCAAAATATCGCGCCCGAAGTTATCCGTTCCCAGCGGGTGTGCTGCACACGGCGCCAGATTGACTGCCATGGAGTCCATCGTCGTCGTCCCATACGGCGTCCAGAACTGTCCGATCAGGGCAACTGCCAGAAAGAACAGCGTGATCGCGCCCCCTATCATCAGATTATAATTCTTTCGTTTCATTCGTCTTCCCTCTATTCTTCCGCCGTCCGGACTCTCGGATCCAAAACCTGATAAATCATATCAACCGCAAAATTGATAAGTACGACCACCGATGTGATGTACAGCACGATCGCCTGCACAACCGGATAATCGCGGTTGGAGATCGAGCTGATCAGAAGTCTTCCGATTCCCGGCACGCTGAACACCTGCTCCGCCACGATGCTGCCGGCAAGGATCTCCGCGATTACCATCGCAAAGAACGTCACAACCGGAATCATCGCATTTTTCAGCACATGCCCGTACAATACCGCCGTTTCCGTATTGCCGCGGCTGTAGGCAGTCCGCACGTATTCCCGGTTCATCTCGGTCAGAATCGAGCTTCGCAGGAATTTCACCACCATCGCAATCTTCGGCAGCGCCACCGCGAGCGCCGGAAATAAAAGGTACTGTGCAGACTTTCCGAAATTTTCCGACGGTTCGATAAATTTACCCGGCTGGAACATATGAAGAATCAGTCCAAACACGTAGGTCAGGATCATGCCGAGAAAGAATGACGGCACCGCCATCAGAATCTGCGTCAGGCAGTTCGTCAGCGTATCGACCCATTTCCCGGCAAACCGGGCACTCAGGATTCCGAGCGGAACTGAAATCACCGTGATGATGAGCAGGGAAATGACTGCCAGAAGCACCGTGACCGGAAGCCGCTGTGCCAGAAGGGAGCGGACTGAGGTTCCCTCATACCGGTAGGACTCCCCGAAATCCCCCTGCATCGCATCGGTCACCCATCTTCCATACCGCTCCAGAAGTGGATCATTTAATCCCATCTCATCCCGCGCCCGCTCTAACTGCTCTTCCGTCGCGTCCTTTCCCAGCCTGGAAAGTGCCGCATCGCCCGGAATCACAGAAAAAGCGGTAAACGTCAGGAAGGATATGACCAACAATGTGATAATGAGAGTTATCAGTTTTTTTATAAAGAATTTCATAATTCCCTCCTGCGTTTACCGCTTCTTATTCTGTTGTTATTTCCTGGTTACTGTTCACGGGCAGGCACTTTTGGAACCGTAAGTGCCGTAAGAAAACGTGGTAGCAACAGGAATTTGCTGGATTGTAACTGTATATTTTACTGCTCTACCTGATATAACAGGGACATATCCTCTGCTGCCGTCGGGTAGAAGGTGTAGCCGCCAAACTTCTTGCTGACTGCTACGAGGTTCGCCGGATCTTCGATGTAAACGGCTGCCGCATCCTCTGCCAGGATCATCTGCGCCTTCTTGTAGTTTTCTACTTTTACATCGTCATCAACGGTTGTGTATGCTGTATTAAATACATCGTCGTACTCAGTGTTGGAGTAATGCATGAAGTTCTTCGCATCGTCTGTCACATATTTCTTGAGCCAGTCGCTTGGTGCCAGCGTTCCGTCAAAACCGATGACAGTCGCCTGGAAGTTGCCTCCCTTGTATACATCCTGCAGCCAAGTGCTCCACTCAACCTGATTTAAGGTCACGTTGACGCCGACCTGGGACAGCTCGTCTGCGATGATCTGCGCGCTGTCTACGTGCTGGCTGTATGAGCTTGGAACGGTGATTTCCAGATCAAAGCCATCTGCGTATCCGGCATCTGCCAGAAGCTCTTTTGCCTTCTCCGGATCGTAGCTGTATACGGTCTCTGCTTCCGGCTCATAGTATTTCGACATTGCCGGAATCATATGGGAGCCGATGATGTGGCTCTTTCCGCCGAAAATAAAGTTGTTGATTGCATCGCGGTCTACCGCATAGCAGAGTGCCTGACGCACCTCTGTCTTGGAAAGCGGCTCGTAAGCGCTGTTTAAGTACATCGCATGGACGAGGTTCATGCTTCCCTGTACGATGTTGTAATCTTCATCGCCCAGCGTCTCCGCCTGTGCGGCGGTTAAATATTTCAGAATGTCGATGGTGCCAGCCTGCAGCTCTACAAATGCGGTGTCCACATCGGCAATAAATTTAAATTCCACGCTGTCCAGGCTCGGAACGCCCTCCTGCCAGTAGCCGTCATATTTTTCCAGCTCCAGGTTCTGTCCCGGTGTGTAGGAAACATATTTGAATGGACCGGTACCGATCGGATTGCCTGCCGGGTCCTCGTTGGACTTCGGAATGATGGCAATCGTCATCATCGGAAGAAACTCTGAATAACTTTCTTTCAGGTTTACAACCAGTGTCTTGTCATCCTGCACCTCTACACTATCTACAAGCGAAGAAAAAGCGGAGGATTCACCCTGAATCTCCGCATAACGATCGATGGAATATTTGACATCTTCGATGGTAACCGGTGTGCCGTCATGGAATGTGACGCCATCTCTCAATGTGAAAGTATAAGTCTTTGCATCATCGGAAATGGTATAATCGCTGGCAACAGCCGGAATAAATCCGCCATCGGAAGTAGGCTTTACAAGCCCTTCGTACAAATTGAAAACCACGTCTCTAGTTCCTGCGTCCGTATCTACATGGGGGTCAAGACTAGCCAGGTCCTGCGTCATGCCATACACAACGCTGCCGCCTGGTACTGGTGTTCCTTCTGAAAGAGTATTACTGGTCTCTGCTTCGCTGGACTCGCCAGCTGCTTCTGAGGTGCCTTCTGCTGTCTTGCTGCCTCCGCATGCACAGAGTGAAGCAGATAACAAAAGTGCCATTACGCCTGAAAGAAGCTGTTTCTTTTTCATATCTTTGTCCTCTCGAATTCGTAATAATCTCTCATTATTAAATTGTCCTAGCCATTATAGCAGATTTTCATAGAAAATCAACTTTTCCAGCATAATTTAGGACTTTCTCACTATCTTTTAGGATGTTTTTTGTTGAAATTTACGAATTGATCCGGCTCGAAACTGTCAAAAATAAAAACATCAAACTGTTTCCGGTGCCGGTTTAATTCGCCCTGGTTTTTAATCGTCCACGCCGCCATCTTACATTTGTAGAAATAACGCAGCATTTCCACCGGAAGCGTGTTGCTGAACTGGCAGTTGTACGCAATGAAATCCGGTCTGCAAAATCCGTTCAGCATGCAGTATGTAAGCATCTCCCGCACAATGACCGGCGTTTTCAATCCCTCGCCGCGGTGATTGGTCGCAAGCTGTCCGCGCAAAACATTCGGACGATGGCACTTAAACCAGCCGAGTGCCAGCGGACTGAACGATTCGATGCAGTACTCACCCGGATAACAATCTAAAAGCGCCGCGCATTTCTCACACAGCTCCCGGTGGACAATCTCTGCTTTCAGTTCGATGATAAGCGGGGTACGCCCATCCGCCAGCTCAAGCACTGCCTCAAAGGCCGGTATCGTCTGGGATGAACCAAACAAACGATAGCTTTGCAGCTCTTCAAAGGTACAGTCGCGTATCTTCCGGTCAACGCCCGCCGCCCGCTTCAGATCCCAGTCGTGAAATACGACCGGAACCCCGTCTTTTGTCAGCTGTACATCCAGCTCGATCCCATATCCCATCTGGATCGCGCGCTCAAACGCCGGGAGCGAATTTTCCGGACATTCGCTCCGGTTGTCATGAAATCCCCGGTGGGCGATGTATTGCCGCTCAAATGCCTGCATTCTCGCCTTCCGCCCCGTCTCCGGCAGCATACTGCAGTAAAACAGAGATAAGAGCGATATCGTCACCATCCCTGGAATTACGATTGTCATATGTAAATAGCCTCTTTTCTTTCGTCACACAACGGCTCTGCGCCGTCCTACTAATCTTCTATCTCCCAATGCACCTGGCTTCCACCATTTCCTTTTTTTACCACCAGCTTGTGTCCCATCTCCTCTTTCAGCTCCGTCACGTGGGAAATGATGCCGATCAGGCGTCTTCCTCCGGACAGCTCCTGCAGCACCTGAACCGCCCGCGTCCGTGATTCCTCATCCAAGGAACCAAATCCCTCATCAATGAACATCGCATCCACCTTCACGCTGCCTGCCGCATTCTGGATGACATCCGCCATGCCGAGCGCCATCGCAAGCGCCGCCAGAAAGGATTCTCCACCAGACAATGTTTTGACGTCCCGGACCCGGTCGGTCACAAAGCTGTAGACATCCAGGTCAAGTCCCACTTCTCCCTGTTTTCCCAGATCGGCCAGACCGCGGCATTGAAGTTCAAAGGTTCCTTTCGTCATCCGGCGCAGGCGGCGGTTGGCTGCCTGTATCATCTGGCGGAAATACTGGCGCTGTACATACGTCTGGAAATCGATCCGCGCCGCGCCGCTCAGTTTTCCGTCCGCCGTCTGGTAAAGTTCGCTGATCTGCTGTTTTTCCCGGTCAAGCTGCTCCCGTTCCTGCAGATACACCCGAAGTGCCGCATATGCATCCTCGTTGCGCGTCCGCACCGACACATGTTCCCGGTGAAGCCGCGACCAGCGGTTTTTTTCCTCTTCCCAGTGCCGGATCTTTTGCTGGATTTTTTCTTCCGGTTCTGTTTCTGAATCTGCTTCAAAACGTTCCCGGAGCGAAGATAAGCTTCCCTCCAGCTCCCGGCATTTTTCCCGGCACTCCTGTGCTTTCTTATCAGCCGCTGTCACCGCCTCTGCAAGTGTTTCCAGCTCCCGGCTGCGCTTCTCAAGCTCCACCCGGAGTGTCCGGCTGTCTTTCCACTCCAGCCGCTTCGAGAGTTCCTCCAGCTCATTACGTCTCGTCTGGCTCTCGATCGCCACCTGCTGCACCTCACTTCTTTTAAGCTCCAGCGCAGCTTCCAGCTTCTTCTGTCCGGCTCCGTTCGCCTCCCGTTTCTGCCGGATCGTTTCTTCCATGGCAATCCGGTCAGTATAAGTGGTTTCCGCCTGCCTGCATCGCCGGATTTCCTGTGCCATCTGCCGTAGCTCCTTCTCCAGAGCATCCACATCCGGCTGGGCTGCCGGGCTGTCCTGATTTTGACCGTACAGTTTTCCCTGGATCTCTATCCGCCGTCTGCTCTCATGTTCCAGCGAGATCTGCGCCTCCTGGCACGCCTCAGCGGCTGTCCTCTGCTTCTGATCGGCATCATCCCGCCCGGCACGCAGCGCTTCTACCTGTTCCTCCCGGATCGGCTCTGTCTCCAGACGGCAGGGAGCCGGGTGTTCCAGCGAGCCGCAGACCGGGCACGGTTTTCCTTCCTGCAGCTCTGCCGCCAGAAGTCCCGCCTGCATCGCCAGAAAGCGGCAGGACGCGTCCTGATACAACTGATCTGACTGCTGGTACGCCCGCGCGGCTGCCTGAAATTTTTCCTGGCGTTTTTCCAGTGACTTCCTCCATGTCCGCTCCGCTTCACAGCATTTCCCTAACTCCTGCAAAACCGCCTGGCGCCGTTCCATCTGCTCCCGCCGTCCCCGGCATTCTGCCAGGGCAGCGCGCGCCTCTACCGCCTCCCGCTCCTGGTTTCGAAGTATTTCTTCCTGTGTACGGCACGTTTCCAGCTGATTCTGCATTTTTTTCAGGTTTTGGGTCAGAGCCGTCCGCTGATGTTCCAAAGTTTCATATGCCTGCCGTTTTTTCTCCTGCTCCGCATAGAGCGGAAGCGCATCCTGCATCCGCCAGATCTGATCCTCCAGCTCCGGTTTCCGGCTCTCATAGGCTGCGGCAGCTTCCCGGCGCCTAGCCTCCATCTCCCGTCCAAATGCTTCCAAACGGCTCTTTTCTTCCAGTACCCGTTTTTCCTTTTTCACAAGCTCCAGATGGTTCTGTCCGGCGGCAAGCTTCTGGATTGCATTCTCTTCCAGTCTCCCCGCCTCTTCCTCGATCCTCCGGCTTTCCTCCGACAACTGATGCAGAAATGCAAGCAGTTCCGCTCCATTTGTCCGGTACCGCTCTTTCAAAGACTGCCATCTTTCTTCCCACTCCGGAGCTACCGCCTCCTCCGTCCTGGGAACCGTCACCTGCCGGATGACTTCCTCGCACCGGGTCTTGTTATCCTCCAGCCTTCCATACAGCGTCCGATCTGCCTCCCGCAGCTTCTGCTGGATTCTACCGTAGATCCCGGTATGGAAAATGCGCGAAAATATCTCTTTTCTTTCTTTGGAGGATGCATGGAGCAGACGGATGTATTCGCCCTGCGCGATCATCGCGATCTGCGAAAACTGATCGCGGTCCACGCCCACGATCGCCCGGATCTTCTCATCGATCTCACGGATCCGGCCGGACATCTCACTTCCATCCGGCAAAAGCAGAGACGCTTTCGGCGCCACACTCGTCGCCGTGTATGCGCCGTCCTTATTTTTCCGCTTGCTGAGGCGCGTGTATGCCGGACTGCGGCGGATCGTATAATCCTGCCCCTTATCCTCAAACGTCAGTTCCACCCAGGTCTCCGCGTCCTCCGGTGCATACTGGCTGCGAAGCATCGCGCCCTCTCTCCCGACGCCGCTCGCCGCCCCGTAGAGCGCAAACGAGATCGCGTCAAAGATCGTCGTTTTGCCTGCCCCCGTATCGCCCGTGATCAGGAACAATCCCGTCCCCGCCCGTTCGAAATCAATCTGCGTCACGCCCCCATAAGAGCCAAACGCCGACATTGTAAGCAGCTTCGGTTTCATACGCGTTCCTCCTCCTCTGCCTCTTCCACCATGCGCGCCAGAATCGTCTCCTGTTCCTCTGTCATCGGGCAGTGGCGCACCGCCTCATAAAAAGAGGCAAATGCCTGAAACGGCGTCACCGCCCCTGTTTCCTCCGGTTCTTCCTCCAGTCGTTTCCGCGTCCTCTCATTGTCCACCCGGATCTCCAAAATATGCGCAAATAACTCCTCCAGGCGCTCCCGGAAATCGTACATTTCTTTTTCGTCCGTCAGGACCACGCTCACATACGCGTCCGCGCGTCCGCTTCCATCCGGCATCTTTTCCATCGTATCTGAAAGCAGCTTGAGTTCTTCCAGTGTCCCCCGCACGCGCTTTACATCGGGATGGCAGAGAATCGGCAGACGGCGGATCTGAGGCTCACTTCCTTTTTCTCCCAGTTCCACCACCGTGATCCCCTTCTGATGGTGTTCTTCACTGATCGAATATTTGTACGGCGTCCCACAATAGCAAAACCGCTCCTGCCCTACCTTCTGTGCCCCGTGGATATGCCCTAACGCCGCATATTCAAACGGTTCCAGCACCGACGCATCGATCGCATCCAATCCTCCGGAGGTCAGCACCGCCGTCTCCGAATCGCAGGTTTCCGGATTCTGACCGTTCCAGACAAAAAACTGGTGCGCCAGAACCACATTGCGCTCCTGCTTCCGGATCGTCTCCCGCGCCAGGAGTTTCTGGAATGCATCGGTATAACCATTGGTGTCAAACAAATGGCGCACATGACCCGGACGGATAAACGGTACCAGATAAAAATGAACCGGTCCCCACTCATCTGTAAGTGTGACCTGCTTTAAATACTCCGTCCGATCTGCCGGCGGCAGCGCCGCGATATGGATCTGGTGGCGTGCCAGAAACGATGCGCCATACGCCAGCCGCTCCGGTGAATCGTGATTTCCCGCAATGATCAGGATCTCCGTTCCCGGACAGCGCCCGGATAGCTCGGTCAGAAACCAGTCAAAAAGCGTATACGCTTCCCCCGCCGGGACCGATTTATCATAAATATCCCCGCATATCAGAATCGCATCCGGCTTCTCTTCCTCCGCATATTTAAGTATCTGCAAAAACGCATTCTTCTGGCTCTCGCGCAGGCTATAGCCATTTAACATTTTCCCGATATGCAGATCAGAAAGATGAAATAGTTTCACGCAGGCACACCTCCTTTTTCTTTCTTTGATCCACTGTTTTTTTGATTTCCAATTTTTTCCGCTTAAACATATAGACATTTTCCGGACATATATGGCAAAAAGCGCCGACACATCGAACCACTTCCCGTGCCAGCGCCTTTTTTGGTTACTGTGAACCGTTACCTTTTTCTGTTTTGTTCTTCACTCTTAATCCAGCTGGATCAATGCCATAAAGACCAGATCTTCATCTCCGGTATTGGCAATGCCATGACCACAGCCATCCGGCGTGAAGGTCTTATCGCCGACGGTAACCGGACGTTTCGTTCCATTATCATCGTACTCGCCCTGTCCCTTGATGATATAATACGTCTCGCTCTCGCCGTGGTGCTCATGATAGCCCAGGGAACATCCCGGTGCGATGGTTACCTCGGCAAACATCTTACATTTTGCATTTAACTCATTGTCATCCAGAATGTATTTTACAACTACCTGTCCTTTACCGCCGTTCGCATTTTCCTTAACAACTGTCTTCATGCTGTTTCCTCCTCATCCTGTGCCATTCTTTCAGATTCGTTCGACACTGTTTTTCTATGGAGTATTATAAGCGATTTTTTCCTCAACTTCAAGCTCTCTACTTAAGGGCAATCCGCATTTGTTGCAGTTCAGAAAATTCCTACTTGCTAAGTTCAATCCGCATTTCTAACTCGCTGTACGGAATTGTTACCTCCGGGAATCCTTCCGCATACGATGCAATCTCATACGGCGCATAATAGAAAACCACGCCCGTCTCGCTCAGATAAAACGGCGATTCGTAGCTGATGCCGTCTGCCACCGTATGTTCCAGATCCTCCGGTGATTCAAAGGCAAAATTTGTCTTTTCCGCCAGCTCCCGGAATGCCGCACCAACCTTCGCCTGCAGCTCCTCCACCGGATTCTCAACCACATCGCTCAAAGACAGGCGTGCCCCCGTTTCCCGGTCAAAGACAAAATACTGGCGGAACGGCGTTCCGTGTGCGCCGCCCGTATATTCGTATCCATCCGCACGGACACAGACATAATGATCATCCAGATACGTAATCGCGTCATCTCCGTCGATCGTAAGCGCCATCGAATAGACCGGCTGCGCTGCATCCGCCTCCTGCGGAAGTGTCTCTTCCTCCGATCCGTCCGATTCCGCCGTATCGATGCTCATCTCCGTATCAAGATTCATGGAATCCGTCCGCGCCGCCGACAGAACCGACGCCTGCAGCTCCTGCATCGTCTGGTTCATCGCCTCGACCGCATCGCCCTCTCCGTCAAATACCAGCCGTTCTGCGTACACACTTCCCAGCTCCCGGCTTCCATCCGCACTCTTTAACGTCTCCGACTGCGCCTCGACATGCCCCAGCTCCCGGATCGGAGACTGGAACAGAACCGGCTCTAACAATGTCACTTCCCCGCCTGCCGCATCATCCAGCGTTTTTTCTCCCAGATAAACGCCGTAATCCTTAAACTGCTGGCAGTATGCCTGATTTCCCGTCACATAAAAATTACCATACATAGAAAAATCATTCGTCATGCCCGGCTCTTCCTCGACCGTAAAAAGCGCATTCTGCGCCTCGGCGGCATTTGCCGCTGCATCTGCCTTAGCATCCGCCGCAATCCGCTTAAACGAAAATTTTCCCGTGCTGATCTGGGACGCCTGATTTTCCATCAGGTACAAATATCCGTCCTGATACTGCACCAGGCTGATATTTTCCGCCGTCTCATATAAAAGCGTCCGTTTTTCCGGGTCAGAGACCTCATAGCGGTAACACTGCGTATTTCCATTGCCATCCCGAAGCAGGGCAAAGAATGCGTCCTTCGCAAACAGCACCGACGATGTATTCGTAATATCCGAAATCTCCCTCGGATGGCTGCCGTCCACATCCGCAATCACCAGGCAGGTTTCATTCTGCACCGGCATATACCCAAACTGTTCCATATAATATGGAAGAATCCCATTAAACAGCTCGCTGCAGCCTGCCGGAATCTCCCCGTAGATCGTGTCTGACGGTGACAACTCTCCCGCTGTTTTGCCATTCTCATCGAGCATATAAATGACATTCATGTTGTAACCCTTGACATACAGGCGGTTCTTTGACGCATAGAGCACCGACGGCTGATCCGTCAGATCCGCTAAATGCTCTTCCACACCGCTCTCCAAATCCAGCCGGTACAGCCCATAAAGCTCCGTGCCCTGTGTGCTGCCACTCTCCGCCTGTATCCGATCAAAATACAGCCCGCCTCCGTAGACCCAGAAGGTGCTGTTTTCATCTCCTGTGTCAAACTGGCAGAGCGTCTTCATCTCGCCTGTCTCCTTCGAAAGGGAACGGATCTCCGTGCGGTATTTGAGGTACAGCATGCCATTCTCCTCCAGCACCCGATCCGCCGCTCCGAGCGCCGTGCTGACCGCGCCCTCCGTTTCCTCTGCCGCCTGTGTCTGCGCTGTTGTCTCAGCCGCCGGTGATTTTTTGCACGCTGACAGGGCTGCCGAAGCAGCAATCAAAAACATCGAAGCCGCCAGCACTGCCCTATACCCTGTCTTTTTCTGAACCTTTTTTCTCTGGTTCTGCTCTGTTCTTCCCTGATTCTGTTTCATTTCTTCCCGTTTCCACTCTTTCTGAGCCATCCGTCCAAACTCCCCACACTTTTTCTATTTTTCATCGGACCTGCGTCCGCTTTTTCTTCTGAATACAGGCGGAAATGGTGAATCCATCCCCGCCTGTCATACAGTGTACCCTGTTTTTTTTGCAATGTCAAAAGGTGTTCCAATATATTAAGTTATATTAATGAAACTGTAAGATTACAGTGCGCGGGTCTTTGACACCTGCATACCAGCTTTATGAGGCAATCGGCATTCCTACTGCAAATTATCCGGTCCGAATCCCATCGGTAGAAGCTCCGCCAGTGTATAGACCTTATATTCCTTCACCGAACGTGCCAGAATGATCTGAAACGCATCCTCATGGCAGAATTCCTTCATCACCTGACGACACACGCCACAGGGCGCACACCAGTCAAATTCCGAAGCTCCTTCCGGGCCTCCCACAACTGCAATCGCTGTGAAGCTGCGTTCACCCTCACTGACTGCCTTAAAAAAGGCAGTGCGTTCCGCGCAGTTTGTCGGTGTATAGGCCGCATTTTCAATATTGCAGCCACGGTAAATCCCGCCTTTTTCAGTCAGCAGAGCCGCCCCCACCTGAAAATGAGAATAGGGTGTATAGGCCATTTTCCGTGCTGCGAATGCTTCCTCGATGAGTGTTTCTATCCTCTCATTATTCATTCTTCGCATCCTCCTGAATCAAGATACGGATGGCTTCCACCGCTGTCCGGATTGCTGCCTCTGTATCATGGGCCTGTTCATTGGACAGACCTTTTTTCGCCCGCTCCTGATTAGCCAGAACCAGGAAGCAGGCACCTACACGCACCCGAAGGAAGCTGCCTGCGATAAACAATGCTGCTGACTCCATCTCCGATGCCAGGCATCCCATCCGAAGCCATGCCTGCCACTTATTTTCAAGCTCATAGCTGACCGGCATCACCTCCGGCTCATGCTGTCCAAAGAAGGAATCCTTCGACTGTACAACGCCCGCATGACAGCGGAACTTCAGCTTCTTCGCTGCACGGATCATGGCATTCATAACATCCACATGGGGAACAGCCGGGTACTCAATGGGAGCGTACTCTCTGCTGGTTCCTTCCATGCGGATAGCTCCGCTTGCAACTACGATATCTCCGCCCAGTACATCCTCCTGCATACCTCCACAGGTGCCCACACGCAGAAAAGTATGGGCTCCGCACTTGGATAACTCCTCGATAGCGATAGCCGCTGACGGACCACCGATGCCGGTTGACGTCACACTGACTTTTACCCCATCGATGGTTCCCGTATATGTGGTATATTCACGATTATCCGCAACTAACACCGGATTCTCAAAATGTTCTGCTATCTTCTTGCATCGCTTGGGGTCCCCCGGCATGATGACATATCCGCCGATATCCTCCGGGCCGATTCCTGTGTGGTACTGTTTTCCCGTTCCTTCTGTATAATCAACCATATAATCGCCGCCTTTCTGTTTTTAACTTCAAGTCCAATGTCATTTATTTTATCTGATCCAGAATAGAAGTTCCGATGGTCCCCTCCGGCATTCTGACACCAAAATTATCCGCAATGGTCGCGCCGATAACGGCAAAGGTGTCACTTGTATCAAGCTTCCCACTTTCCGTATCCGATGGTGAATATGCGATAAACGGAACCTGCTCTCTTGTGTGATCCGTTCCCTTATAGGTCGGATCATTTCCATGATCCGCCGTCAGAATCAGCAGATCGTCCTCACGGAGCAGCGGCAGAAGCTCTCCCAGCTTTTTATCAAATTTTTCGATCTCTTCCCCGTATCCCACCGGATTTCTGCGATGTCCCCATAACGCATCAAAATCTACCAGATTGGTAAAGCAAAGTCCCTTGAAATCCCGCTTTGCGATATCGATGGTCTGCTGCATGCCATGTACACTGCTGTCGGAATGATTGCTTTCTGTTATCCCTTCTCCCACAAAGATATCGTTAATCTTTCCAACGGAAATCACATCATATCCGGCATCCTTCAGTGCATTCAGCGCCGTCGGTCCGGTGGGTTTCAAAGCATAATCATGGCGGTTACTTGTCCGTTTGAATTCGCCGCGTTTTTTACCCACATAGGGTCTTGCGATAACACGGCCAACTCTCCACTCATCCCGCATAGTCAGTTCTCTGGCAATCTCGCAGTAATGATACAAGGTCTCAAGTCCCATGGTTTCCTCATTGCCACAGATCTGAAGCACAGAATCCGCTGATGTATAGACAATCAGCTTTCCTTCATTCACTTCCTGTTCACCCAGCTCCTCCAGAATCTCCGTTCCGCTGGCTGCCTTATTGCCGATTATCTTTCTGCCGCAGCGCTTTTCCAGTTCGTCAATCAGTTCCTTGGGAAATCCATGCTCTGTAAATGTGATAAATGGCTTATCCGTCCGGATGCCCATCATCTCCCAATGACCGGTCATGGTATCCTTACCATTGCTCGCCTCATTCATCGCCATAAAATATCCTTCCGGATGTTCTGCCGGCTTTACCTGCTTAAGGGGCTTGAGATTGGCAAGCCCCAATCTCTGCAGATTCGGAATATCCAGATGTTCCACTGTTTCTGAGATGTGCCCCAGCGTATCCGCACCGGCATCGTCAAATCTGGCCGAATCCGCCATGGGACCGATTCCAAGGGAATCCAGTACGATTACAAACACTCGCTTAAAACGCATATCACTCACCCTTTCTACTAATTTTTGCTATATTTGATAGTTTACTTTTTTACACTCTCACACAGTCGCGGGTAATTTCAGAAAGGGAAGATACGCCGCACATAGCCATGGTATCTGCAAGCTCACTTCCAATCTTCTGGATATAAGCTTCGACCCCTTCTCGGCCTCCTCCATAGACAGCTGTAACGAAAGGTCTGGCTATGATAACCGCATCTGCCCCCAGTGCCAATGCCTTAAATACATCGGTACCGGAACGGATTCCGCCATCCACGAAGATTTTCATGGAACCGTCCACTGCCGTTGCTATTTCCTCCAGAACTTCTGCAGTTGCCGGGCACTGATCCAGGACTCTTCCTCCATGGTTAGATACCACGATAGCTGCTGCACCAGCCTCTTTAGCCTTCAAAGCACCTTTTACCGTCATAATTCCTTTTACAATAAAAGGTACTCCTGCTTCCTTCACGATCTCACGAAGTTCCTCCACTGATTTACTTCCGGCCGGCGGATTGAAATTTTTCAAAAATGGAAGACCTGCCGCATCAATATCCATGGCAGCCGCGAAAGCACCTGCATCCTTGACAAGCGCCATCTTTTCACGAATCATCGCCACATTCCATGGCTTCACTGTAGGAATTCCCAGTCCCCCTACCTTTTTGATGGCTTCCGTGGCTGCCACCATCACATTGCTGTCCATTCCGTCTCCTGTAAAAGCAGCAATTCCAAACTCTGCGCAGGAAGAAACTAATATATCATTGTAAGAAACATCATTCAGTGAATCGCCGTAATGCATATTCACGGCTCCCACCGGACCTGCAAAAAACGGATACTGAAAATTCTTTCCAAACAACGAAAGAGAGGTATCGATGGGACGTTTCTCCACCAGTGTATCCATCTGGACACGGATTTCCTTCCATTTGTCATAATTCCGAATCGCCGTATCTCCGATTCCTTTGGCTCCCGGACCCGGCATCTGATTTTTGCAGGCTCTTCCGTTGCATTCCGGACAGGCCTTGCAGTAATTACCCATTTTTCCTCTTGCCAGTTCTAAACATTCTGCATAATTCATTAATCTGGTTACCTCCCTGTCACTTTTTTCTCAAATCCATGCACCCAATTTCCCCTTAAAAACAAAAACAGGAAAATCACGGAGCTGATGCTCCAGGTCAGTGGGTATGCCCAGAATATGACCCGGATATCCGGAATCAGACGCACTGCCAGTGTGATGTAGCTGACACGGAACAGACACCATACACAGAGCAGAACGATCATGGGCACGGCAGCATTGCCGGAACCCCGGAGTACAGCCGCGATACAGTGAGTAAATGCCAATAAACAATAAAACAACGCAATGGTTCTGGCCTGCATCACCCCATAATGTATCACATCCGGATCACGGTTGAATGCTGCAATCAGCACCGGTGCCGCCGTATATATGGTGATACCAATCAGTTCTGCAATGGAGATGGAGCAGAGGATACCGAACTTCGCACCTTTCTTTGCTCTGTCATACTGCTTTGCCCCAAGATTCTGTCCCACAAAGGTAGTTATCGCCATAGTAAAGCAGGTCACCGGCAGGAAGGCAAAACCTTCTACCTTAGAATAAGCTCCGCAGCCTGCCATGGCCATTTTACCGAATGCATTGATGTTGGACTGTACAAACACGTTGGCTATGGCAATGACTGAGTTCTGGAAACCGGAAGGTACACCATTCTGAATAATCTGCCTCAGCATATGTCTGTCAAAACAAATCTTCCTAAGCTCCAGCCGGTAATCTTCCTTCACCCGCATCAGATGCACCATACAGAGAATCGCGCTGACAAACTGGGATATAGCCGTTGCCAGGGCTGCCGATCCCACTCCCATGCCAAGTCCTGCGATAAAGAAGATATCCAGCACCACATTCACACAGGAGGAAATAATCAGATAGATCAGCGGATGGCGGCCGTCCCCCACCGACTGCAGGATTCCCACGAAAATATTGTACATGACTACACCCAGAGAACCTGCAAAATAGGTTTGAAAATATACAATCGATTCCGGAAGTACATCTGCCGGTGTTCCCATCAGTACCAGAATCTTCGGTGCCAGATACATTCCCGCAGCCGTCAGTGTGATTCCGGCCACCAGACCGAAGGCTGTGGTTGTATGAATCGCTCTCTGGAGATAATCCTTGTTTTTCGCCCCATAATACCTGGCAATTACCACACCTGCTCCCATGGCAATACCGTTAATAAAACCTACCATCAGGAAAATCAGGTTTCCTGACGAACTGACTGCTGCCAGCGCATTGCTGCCAAGATAGTTACCTACAATCAGGGAATCCGCTGTATTATACAGCTGCTGAAACAGATTCCCCAGAAACAATGGTATGGCAAATAAAATAATCTTCTTAGAGATACTTCCCTCTGTCATCCTCGTTTTGCTTTCAGCCCCCATAAAACCCCCAAAATTAATCATATTTATGCACACAGTCGATGACTATTCATCGCCCCTCTGCACGCACATGTTCTCGATCTCATTATAGCCGACTGCCAGCAAATTCTCAATACTTCTTGCGCTGAGTGTGCAGCCCATTGGCTGTGATTAACAGTGCTAATCGGAACACATCGTTTTTATGTTTCTTTATATTTTTGCTGTCAACCTGATCTCCATTTAACTTGCGTTCTTTTAAATCCAGCCACGCTTTCGCCTTAAATGGTATCAGGCAAGTCGGACTTAATACCGGAATGCCATCAACCATCTTTTGTCCGGTTTTTAGCAACTCATAATACGCTTCATTTAAAAGGATTGCCGACAAACTAGATATTTCATCATCTATCAGAAGCGATGTGAGAACTGTATCATCTTCCAATATAATGAAATCCGGATTTCTGGAAAATATCTCTATCATATTAAGCAAAATTTCCACTCGATGAGTGGAAATTCTACAATACCTAAACTACTTCTTGAATTTATATTTTCCTTTTCCATGACCGGATACTGATTCAATAATGTCTGCCTTTACCAAATTGGAAAGAAGTTTTGAAGCACCTGAACCTTTCAGCTCAAGAAGCTCCATAACTGCACTTCTTCCAAACACCTCATCAAAGCCAAACTTCTCAAAAAGTCTATGGATATGAATCGTCGTTTTTGCCGAGAAATCACTACTTTTTTCGAAAAGTAAACTTTCAATATCCACTTTTTTGTCTCGAATGTCCACTTTTCCACTCTCAACATCCACTTTTGTGTCCCCAATGTCCACTTTTTCTTCGTTCAAAAGTCCACCTATATGAAGATTTCGATTATAAAGCTCATTTTTCTCGTTCAAAAGCAAATTTCTGAGAAACGCTTCCAAATACTCTGTTGTTTCGTGAATGCCTTTTTGCAGGTTCGTATAGTTTGCACGCACAAGTGCATTTCTGAAATACCAGGCATTTTCTGCAAAAATATCATTGGTTGCAGAGAACCCAAGCGTCCTTAAATATTTGATGAAGAACACTGCTGTTGTTCTCGTATTGCCTTCCCCGAAGATATGGATTTGCCATAACCTTGAAACAAATACCGCAAGATGATGGATAATCTCGTCCATTGAAAGCCCTTTATAGCTAAAATCCTTCTCCTGCGAAAAATCATATTCAAGTGTGGCTCTCAGTTCTGAAGCACTGCCATACATAACAGTTGCCCCATCAAGCACCCATTCTTTCTTTGTAATGTTGTAATCTCTAATCTTTCCGGCGTGTTTATAAATACCCTGAAAGAGTTTACGGTGGATAGATACATACTCGTTTGGCGAAAATGAAAACGCTGTTTCAGAAAGAATTTCTGCGATACGGGACGAAACCTTATCTGCTTCTTCGGTACGCTCATCATCGGACAAATGCACTGGTCTTTCTTCATAGTAACTGTCGATAAGACTCTGTGCTTCCTTCATCGTGATTTTTCCTTCAATATTCTGAATGGCAGTATCAATCAAATATTTAGATGGTTTGAGTCCGTCCACCGCCTGAAGTCCAATTGCCGTACTCCAAGCATATCCCTTATAAGCTTTATCCGGTTCAGACTCCCTCAAATATTCCTTAAACGGGTCTTTTTCCATATCCACTACCTCGCTTCATAGTCTTATAATTCTATCTTCTGTAAGATTGAAAGTGCTATTTAAAAGAGTAAGTTGTTGATTATCATTTTTAACAAAAGACATATGGATCACCTCACAAAATCTTACCTATATTTTACCAGAAAATCCAATGTTTTTATATATCGTGTTAAATTTTTAAGGTACAAATTTATATCAAAGGGGATGCGAAAAAACTCAATCGAGTTTTTTCACATCCCCTAATTTCTTCTAATTCAAATTTCTTATATGATATATCAAAATAATACCCGAACCGAATTTTTTGACATTTACCACACTGAATTACCTGATTCTCTAATCTTTATGATTATCGCTCTAAAATCGTATACTTCTTCTCCAGGCGAACCGGATGCATACTCTCTTTCGTCCGCCTGAGATTTTCAAGTCCCATATCGTCTTCCCGGTTTACAAATTCCACCTCCGGATAAACGTGCGTTAAAAATTCTTTTTCCAGGTAATTATAAAGCCCGCGTAACTCCAGATTCGCCTTTTCCACATGGGTAACAGTCATATTTCTCTCCTGATTCATCGTTCCCATCGAAAATGCTTCCAGAGTTCCTCCTATCCGGACTCCCGCCATCGTGATCCCCGCCTCGCGTCCAAAACGGATTGTCTCAAAGATCCCCTGCTCTTCGCTGTCCAGCCGGTTCAGATCATCGTCGCTCTCCTTATTCTTAGACCAGCGTTCCAGAAACGTCCGTATCTCGCCCTCATCCTCCGGATTCAGGATCACAAACTCTGCCGTTTCCCCGTAATCCCGACGGAATCGCGAAATCCGGTTTTTCATTTTTGAATATTTTCTTCCGGGAAGAACACGCATTTCTTCCCCGGAATAAATATAGTCAAAGCTGTCCCGATCCTCCAGCACCTCATAGCGCTCCGGATCCGGACGAATCGCTCCAAGCGCCGCCTCATCCACCAGATACATATGCATTTTCACACCGATTGCTGTGAAATATGCCTGCAGACGGTCAAAGTTTTCCCGCATATGCCCCAGGCCGCAGACCGGGACCATCGTCGCCTGCTCATCATAATCGATCTTCTGAAGCCACACAAGCCCCTTTTCGTCCGCATAGTATTTTGTCTCATAATAAGGTCTCCAGAGCAGATGATAGGCAAAATGGGATTCTGCACAGTCCGTCGGGCGCAGCGAAAAATACGGCTGCAGACCAATCAACTTCTCCGGTGTCAATGGTTCAAATTTTATCATGCGTTGCTCTCCTCCCCTGCATCTACTTTCTCACCAAAGAAGAAGAAAAGTACAGCTGCGGCAAAACCACTTCGACGCAAACGGTCAAACTTCGACCTAATTGGTATCTGGGGATCAAAAAAATGCCGCCTTACGCGACATTTTTCTGAATCCGAATCTTATATTTAATTTATAATCACACCTCCAGCTTCCGCTTCTTTGCCAGCCTCTTCATCTCCTCCGCATTCTGCCGCACGGTCTCGGTGATCTCCGCGCCGCCCAGAAGTCTCGCAAGCTCGTCCACCATCGCCTCGCGGTCTAAGGCGCGGATGGAGGTTGCCGTCCGTCCATCGGACGCGGATTTGCGGATCTCGAAGTGCTGGTCCGCCATCGCCGCGATCTGCGGCAGGTGCGTGATGCAGATGACCTGACGGCATTTGGAGAGGATCCGCAGCTTCTCCGATACCATCTGTGCAGTCCGCCCGCTGATACCGGTGTCAATCTCATCAAAAATCAACGTTGGAACCTGATCGGTCTCCGCCAGCACCGTCTTGATTGCCAGCATGATACGCGACAGCTCACCGCCGGACGCCACCATACCGAGCGGCCGAACCGGTTCGCCCGGATTCGTGGAAATCAGGAATTCCGGCTCGTCGATACCGCCCGCCGTGAAATGATCCAGCCGCCTAAACTCCATCTCAAACTGCACATCAAGGAAATTCAGTTCCCGAAGCCCGTCTGCGATCTTCTCCACCAGCTCCCCGGCAAACTGCTTACGCGCTGCTGACAATGCCTCGGAATGTTCTTTCAGTACTGCTTCCGCCTGTTCCAGTTCTTTTTCCGCCTGTTCTCGAAGTTCATCGTAATTCTCCAGTTCCTGCAGTCGCGCTTTCTTTTCTTCCAACGCCTGAAGTACCTCCGGGATCGTCTTCCCATACTTGGTTTCCAGGCTCCGGATCAGGTCAAGCCGCTCCTGTGTCTCCCGAAATGCCGCTTCGTCAAAGGTCATATCGTCCATATATCCGGCGATCTCCCTGGAAAGATCCGAAAGAAGGGAATCTACATCGCACAGCTCGTCACGGATCCCCTTCAATCCCTCGTCAAATGCCATCGCACCATCGATCTCACGGAACGCCCGCGACACCGCATCGCCGGACACCGCGTCATATGCCTGTGAAAGACTCTCAGCGATCCGTCTGGCATTGGAAAACCGCTTAAAATCGGCTGCCACCTTTTCCTCTTCGCCATCCTTTAACGCGGCATTCTCAATCTCCTCGATCTCAAACCGGCAGAAATCCATCTCCCGCAGTCTCGTCTCCTGATCGGATTCAAATGCGGCACATTTCTGTTTTAACTGCATATACAAGCGATAGGCAGCTTCCGTATTCTGTTTGAATGGGAGAAGTTTCTCCCCGCCATACGCATCGAGGATTTCCAGATGTTTTGACGCATTCACCAGCGACTGGTGTTCATGCTGTCCGTGCAGATCGATCAGAAGACCCGTGATCTCCCGCAGCCTTGCAGCCGTTACCGTCTCGTCGTTGATGCGGCTGATGCTCCGGGTCGGTGTGATTTTCTTAGAAATGATTAAAATTCCCTCTTCATCAGGGTAAACATCGTGTTCCTTCAGCTGCTCGCGCTTTCTCTCATCATCGATGGAGAAAACCAGTTCAATGTAGGCGCTGTCACAACCCCGGCGGATCATCTCTTTCGGTGCTTTTCCGCCCAGCGCGATCTGGACCGAACCGATGATGATCGATTTTCCGGCTCCCGTCTCACCGGTCAGAATGTTGAGTCCGTCCCCGAACTCCACCTCCGCCGAATCGATCAGAGCCAGATTTTTCACTCGTAAATGATAAAGCATCCGCTTTCCGTTCCTCCTTATCAGCGGTTCCCGCAAAAAATGCGTGAACCCACCTTACCTCATCCCGCAATCAGCTTGCGGATCTTGTCCATCAGAACGATCGTATCGTCCACCGTACGGACTGCACACATGACCGTATCGTCCCCGGCGATGCAGCCGACAATCTCTGAAAAATGGATGGCGTCGAGCGCTGCCGCGACTGCCATCGCCATGCCTGACACCGTCTTGATGACAAGGATATTCTGCGCCATATCCATGGAAACGAAGCTATCGTGCAGAATACGGGTATATTTATCATTGAACGCCGTCTGAGGATGGAAAACCGCATATTTCTGTCCGCCGTTTTCTGTCTGGATCTTAGACAGCTTTAACTCCCGGATATCCCTGGAAACCGTTGCCTGCGTGACATTGTATCCCTCTTTATTCAGATATTCCGCCAGCTCTTCCTGCGTTTCAATCTCATATTTTCCAATCAATTCCACAATCTTGCTGTGACGTTCCATTTTCATGGCTCTGACTCCTTTTATATCTGTTTCATTTTGTTCCGTATATTTTCCAAAAATGGCACCTGTTTGAGCTGTATCAATGTCGTCTCGATCTCTGATTTTGCTATCTCGATTGTATCACCCGGCTCAATATCAACCACCGTATCGCCGTCAAAGCTCAGCGAAACCTTCGTCCGCCCGGTCGTCTGAATCCGCAGACTCAAATGGCTATCCGGCGGCAGAACGATGCTGCGCGAATTGAGTGAATGCGGGCAGAGAGGCGTCAATACCAGCAGTTCCGCCTCCGGCGCCACGATCGGACCGCCCGCTGACAGGTTGTATGCCGTCGAACCGGTCGGGGTCGCAACCACCATGCCGTCCGCCGAATATTCGTTAAACAGCTGTCCATTGACAGCCAGCTCAAACCGGAACGCATCAATTCCCATACGGTTCAGGACAATATCATTCAGGGCGATATCCTCCATAACAACCTTCCCGCCAGAAATCACGCACCCCTTGATCATCATCCGACTTTCCAGACGGTAGTGATCTTCCATCAGATCCCGCATGGCAGGCAGAATGTCCTCCTCATGCCCAATCTGCGTCAGATACCCCAGATGCCCCATATTGATGCCAAACAGTGGAATCTTCCGTCCCGCCAGATCACGCGCCGCCTGAATCAACGTTCCATCACCGCCCAGACAGATCACACAGTCTGTGTCCTCCGGCACGGTCCGACGATCCGTATAGCGATACGCCGGTATCACCCCAACATCCCGTCGAAGCCCGTCGTGACGGTCCAGGCGAATGCAGCGGCAGCCCTGCTCTGCAAAAAAGCTGCAAATCAGATCGGCGGCCTCCTCTACGCGCGGCTTTTCGCGGTTTACAATCAGATAGAAATTTCTCATGTTTTGTCTAACTCCATGTGAGCTTCCTCAACAACCTGTTCCGATGAAACCGGACACTCTTTTTCCGCTTTTGCAAGTGCTTCCTCACCAGTCACAGTTTCCTCCGATGCCTGCTCCGGTTTATGCAGATACAGGAGGTACTCGATATTTCCCTCCGGTCCCTTGATCGGGGAAAATTCCAGATTCCGGATCTCAAAACCGATCTCCGCCGCATACGCCATCACCATCTGGATGACCTCCAGATGCGTGCTCTTCTCGCGGACAACGCCCTTCTTTCCGACTTTCTCACGTCCCGCCTCGAACTGCGGCTTGATCAGTGCAACCACCTCACCGCCCGGACTTAAAATCTCCTTTACCGGACCTAAAACCTTCGTCAGGGAAATAAAGGAAACGTCGATCGAAGAGAAATCTACCGGCTCGCCAATATCCTCCGGTGTCACATAACGGATGTTTGTCTTCTCCATGCAGACCACACGCGGATCATTGCGAAGTTTCCACGCCAGCTGTCCATGTCCTACATCGACCGAAAACACCTTGACCGCGCCATTCTGCAGCATACAGTCGGTAAATCCACCTGTGGACGCGCCGACATCCATACAGACCTTTCGATCCAGCGTCACTCCGAAATGCGTCATCGCCTTCTCCAGTTTCAGACCTCCGCGGCTCACATATTTTAAGGTAGATCCACGTACCTCGATCTTCGCATTTTCATCGAAGGTCGTACCCGCCTTGTCTTCTTTCTGATCTTCTACATATACAATCCCGGACATGATGATCGCTTTCGCCTTCTCACGGGATTCTGCCAGACCTCTCTTGACGAGAAGTACATCTAACCGTTCTTTCATTCTATGTTCTTCCTTCCGCTGCTGCCACTCTTTTGTTTCCCATCATGCTTCCGCGTCAGTCTGCAGCACACCTTCACGTTTCAGCTGCGCCAGAATCGAATCACTGTCAATTCCCAGCTCATTCCGGAGCACCGACACATTTCCGTGTTCGACGTAGGCATCCGGCAACGCTATATTAACTACCTTGATCTGCGGATAATGCTTCTGTACATAATCCGTCACCCGCTCGCCGTAACCGCCGCGCAGGACATTTTCCTCCAGTGTCACGATCGTATGATGCGTTCCAGCCAGATGGTCGATCACGTCGGTATCCATCGGTTTCACAAACCGCCCGTTGACCAGCGTACACGGCTGCCCGGCACTCTTTAATTTCTCCCGGATATGCTCTGCCGTGCTGACCATGCTTCCGACTGCCAGAAGCGCCGTCCCTCTCTCCTCATACAACATCTCGCTGACGCCATACTCGACCGGTGCCAGAAATTCTTTCAAGCCCCGGTACGCCTCGCCCCTCGGATAACGGATCGCAATCGGTCCATCGTAGGAGATAGCAAACTGCAGCATCTTTTCCAGTTCCCAGCGGTTCTTCGGCGCCATCACGCTCATATTCGGCACAGAGGAGAGGAATGTCAGATCAAAAATACCCTGATGTGTCTCCCCATCGCTTCCGACCAGTCCCGCGCGATCCACGCAGAACACAACCGGAAGATTCTGGATACAGACATCGTGAATGACCTGATCATATGCCCTCTGTAAAAAGGACGAATACACCGCCACCACCGGTTTCAGACCGGCTGCCGCCATACCCGCCGCCGAGGTAACCGCGTGTTCCTCCGCGATTCCCACATCGAAAAAGCGGTCCGGATATTCTTTCGAGAACCGTTTGAGCCCCGTTCCATCCGGCATCGCCGCTGTCACCGCCACGATCTTCGGATTTTCCGCTGCCAGACGGCAGATTTCTCTGGAAAATACATCTGTATAGCCCGGATGTTCCTTTTTCCGGAGCGGTTTTCCCGTTTCAATATCAAATGGTTCAACTCCGTGAAATGCCGACGGATTCTTCTCCGCCGGACGGTATCCCTTGCCCTTTTTCGTAATCACATGGATCAGCACCGCGCGGTTGATCTTTTTCGCCTCGCTGAAAATACGGATCAACCCCTTAATATCATGTCCATCCACCGGTCCCAGATACGTGATTCCCATATTTTCAAACCACATGCCCGGAATCAGAAGCTGCTTGATGCTGTTCTTTGTCCGGAGCAGCGTGCCGACCAGATCCGAACCGATCATCGGGATCCGCGATAACGTGCCCGCCACATTCTTCTTCAACAGATTGTAGCCCTCATCTGCACGAAGATTATTCAGATACCGCGACATACCGCCGACATTTTCCGAAATGGACATATTATTATCATTTAAAACAATAATAAAATTCGTCTTGAGCCGTCCCGCATTGTTGAGCGCCTCATATGCCATGCCGCCGGTCAGCGCGCCGTCCCCGATGACGGAAACGATCGAATAATCCTCGCCCAGCAGATCTCGCCCCTGTGCCATACCAAGCCCCGCCGAAATCGAAGTCGAGCTGTGTCCCGTGTCGAACGCATCAAACGGGCTTTCCTTCCGCTTCGGGAAACCGCTCAAGCCCCCATACTGGCGCAGTCCATCAAAATTATCCTTCCGCCCGCTTAAAATCTTGTGCGTATAGGACTGGTGCCCTACATCCCAGATAATCTTATCCTTCGGAAGATTCAGCGCGCAGAACATTGCAATCGTCAGTTCCACCACGCCTAAATTGGACGCCAAATGACCGCCTGTCCGGCTTGTCGTCTCGATCAGAAACTCGCGGATTTCCGCCGCCAGTTCCTTGCGTTCTTCCTCGCTCAACCGTTTTACATCCTCCGGTCCTTTTATCGTATCTAATACCATTCTTTCATCCCCCAAACCGTTTTCCACATCCGCTGTCGTCCCCGGTCTTCGATTGGATTTTTTATTTTTCACGGCTGACCAGCATCTCGATCAGCTCTTCGAGGAATTCATTCTTTCCAGGCAGGGAATAGAGGATATCAACCGCCGTCTCCGAAAGCTGTTTGACATCATGCTTCGATTTCTCGATTCCCTCCAATGTCACATAAGTGGTTTTATTGTTTTTCTCATCGCTCAGAACCGGTTTTCCAAGCACCTCCTGGCTGCTGGTAACGTCGAGAATATCATCCTGGATCTGGAACGCCAGACCGATCGCCGCCGCCATACGCTCTACTGTCCCGCACTCAGCTTCGCTCGCGCCCGCCATCACGGCTCCGATCACCATCGAAGCCTCCAAAAGTGCTCCCGTCTTTAAACGGTAGATAAAATCCAGCTTATCCTTCGGAATCGGCTGATTCGTCAGTTCCACATCAACCGTCTGACCGCCGATCATGCCGTAAATACCCGTTTTTTCGGATAAAATCTGGATACAGCGTCCCACCTTTGCCGCATCCGGTGTCATCGCAAATGCCTTTGCCGCCGTCTCGATCGCGTAGATCAGAAGGGCATCTCCCGCCAGAACTGCCATATCATACCCATATGCAACCCAGGTCGTCTTTTTTCCACGGCGGTACTCGTCATTGTCCATACATGGAAGATCGTCATGAATCAGGGAAGATGTATGAATCATCTCGATCGCCGCCATCAGCGGCTCAATCTCTTTTCCCTGACCGCCAAACAGACGGTATACCTCACGCATCAGAATCGGACGAAGGCGTTTGCCGCCTGCCTTCACGCTGTAATTCATCGCTTCAAAGATCGTTTTCTGATGCCCTTCCTCTGCCGGAAGATAAGAATATACAATCTCTTCCGCTTCTTTGACTGCCTGTGCCAGCCGTTCCTTTGCATTTTCCATCTCTGTCACGCCTCCGTCTCCTCGCCGTTTACGACCATAATCTGTTTTTCAACCTTATCTATCTTTTCACTGCAGGCGCGGACCAGACGCATTCCCGCCTCATACGACGCAAACGATTCTTCCAGCGTGCTGCGGCTGTCCTCCAGCGTCCGCATAATGCCATCCAGACGGTCAAACATTTCCTCGATCGAAAGTTCTTCCTTATTTTCTGCCATCGATCCTGCCTCCTGTTTTATCTAATATACTCTCGGAATCTTTCCTGAAAGAAAACGTGTTCTCAAATCTCTCTGTTATGATTCACACGCAACACAATGAACCACTTTTTTACCCAGGCAAGTTTTCCTGATAAACCTCCCGGATCTCTGCCTCCACGCGTCCATCTGGCAGACGGACGGTCAGCGTATCCCCAGCTTGCAATCCTGTCACTGTCTCCACACGTTTTCCATCTGCATCCGTCACGAACCCATATCCGCCGCTTATCTTTTTTAACGGGGAGAGACCATCCATCCGGCTGCACACCAGTTCCAGACGATGGCGCAGATCGGACACCTTTTTCTCCATCTGGCGCGCCATCTTAACTCTCGCATCTTCCAGATACTGCCGTCTCTCATTTAACTGGCTCTGCGGACTGTGAAGCTGCAGGCGCAGACGAAACTGCTCCAGGCGATAGGCATACTGCTCCGCCTTCTGCTCCATCCGCTTCGTCATCTGCTGTGCCGCCGCAATGCACTGCTGCTCAAACAGGTGGTAATCAAAAACCGCCAGTTCTGCCGCCGCCGAAGGAGTCGGGGCACGCAGATCCGCCACATAGTCCGCGATCGTAACGTCTGTCTCATGCCCGACCGCCGAGATTACCGGCGTCCGGCACGCAAAAATCGCCCGCGCCACACTCTCCTCATTGAACGCCCACAGATCCTCAATCGAACCGCCTCCGCGCCCGACGATCAGCACATCCAGATGCATCGCATCCAGGGTCTGGATCGCCCGCACGATACTCGGCGCTGCCCCTGCTCCCTGCACCAGTGCCGGGCAGAGGACAAGCTGCACGTAAGGGTTCCGCCGTCCCGAGATATTGATAATATCCCGGATTGCTGCGCCGGTGCTCGCCGTCACGATACCGACCGTTTTTGCATACTTTGGGATCGGCGTTTTATATTCCGGGGAAAACATCCCCATTTCTTCTAATTCATTTCTCAGTTTTTCAAAGCGCCGGAATAAATCGCCCGTGCCGTCCAGCGTGATCTCGCTGGCATAGAGCTGGTATCTTCCATCCCGCTCATACACTTCGATGCTGCCCTTCACGACCACCTGCTGTCCTTCTTCCAGACGGAACGTAAGTCCCTTCCGCCTACTGGCAAACATAACTGCCTGCATCGATCCCAGACCGTCTTTCAAGGTAAAATAAATATGACCGGACGTATGATATTTGCAGTTAGAAACCTCGCCCTTGACCGAAATCCGGTTCAGGGCAAAGTCCTGTGCGAACATATTTTTAATGTATGCATTAACCTGCGAAACCGAATATACGCCAGCCATCGCTTATACCAGCTTCGCTAAAATGCCGTTGATAAATGCCGGTGAATCATCGCCGCCGAACTTCTTCGCCAGCTCGACCGCCTCATTGATCGCTACCTTCTCCGGTACATCGTCATCGTGCTTGATCTCGTATAATGCCAGACGCAGGATCGTCAGTTCCACCTTGCCCATACGGCGGGTAGTCCATCCCTGTGCAACCCCATCGATTGCCTTGTCAAGCTCCGGAAGCACATCCAGAATCTTCTCAACCTTGCTCTTTACGTATCCGCCGTCAAAGGTGTCTAACATCGGATTATGGATGATATCGCCGATTCCGCTCGGAACATCGTCCTCCTCTTTCGGCTCTGTAAAATATACATCCACCTGCTCCTTCATCTCATCCGTCGGGTAAAAATCCGCACAGAAAAGCAGCTTAAAGCAATGTTCTCTCAGTTCTCTTCTGGTCATACTAATCCTCCTGTTACCTGTTTCTATCCGTCTGATACGCCCGATTTGCTGCCTCGGTATCGCAAATATCCCTTTCGTAATCCGCTGCAATCGTTTTCTGAATATCCACAGTCTTTCCTGCATAATTGTTATATTTCTACTATTCTAATGTATCATTATACCGTATCCCCGGTTTTTTCACAAGAGTTTGAGAAAAAGAATCCGCCAAAGTTACTGTTCACGGGTAGGCACTTTTGGAACCGAAAGTGCCGTAAGAAAACGTGGTGGCAGCAGGAATTTGCCGTATTTAAATGCGAAGCCACGGCAAATTCCGTTACTGGGCACGTATGCGTGAACAGTAACCCGCCAAAAAAGCGGCATCCCTGCTGAAGCAGAAACGCCGCTTTTATATCGTTTACAATCTTATCGATTGCTTATGCTATCCAATTTTTATTCATCCACGCTGTAGTTCGGAGCCTCTTTTGTGATGTGGATATCATGCGGATGGCTCTCTTTTAAGGATGCTGCGGAAATCTTGATGAAACGTCCGGTCTCCTGAAGAGTCGGAATATCCGATGCGCCGCAGTAACCCATACCAGCACGCAGACCGCCGAGCATCTGGAATACGGTATCTTCTACCATTCCCTTGTATGCAACACGTCCTTCTACACCCTCCGGAACGAGTTTCTTCGCATCGCTCTGGAAGTAACGATCCTTGCTGCCGTTCTCCATCGCTGCGATGGAACCCATGCCGCGGTATACTTTGTATTTTCTTCCCTGGTACAGCTCAAAAGTTCCCGGGCTCTCATCGCATCCTGCAAACATGGAACCCATCATGCAGACGCTGCCGCCTGCTGCGATCGCCTTCGTCAGATCGCCAGAATACTTGATACCGCCGTCTGCGATGATCGGAATGCCGTACTCTTTGGCAACTGCGTAGCAGTCCATAACAGCGGTGATCTGCGGAACGCCGATACCTGCTACGACACGGGTCGTACAGATGGAACCCGGTCCGATACCAACCTTGACCGCGTCAACGCCTGCCTCGATGAGAGCTTTTGTCGCCTCTCCGGTCGCTACGTTACCTGCTATTACCTGCAGATCCGGATATGCTTCCTTGATCATTCTGACACAGTGAAGAACATTCTCAGAATGTCCATGTGCAGAGTCGAGAACAACTACGTCTACTTTTGCTTTCACCAGGGCTTCCACACGATCCAGCACGTTTGCAGTGATACCTACTGCCGCACCGCAGAGCAGACGTCCCTGTGCATCCTTTGCAGAGAACGGATACTTGATCTGTTTCTCAATATCCTTGATAGTAATAAGACCCTTGAGGTTAAAATCCTTGTCCACGATCGGAAGCTTCTCGACACGTGCCTTGGCAAGAATCTTCTTTGCCTCCGTCAGGGTGATGCCCTCCGGAGCGGTAACCAGATGCTCAGAAGTCATGCACTCTTTAATCTTCTTGGAGAAATCTTCCTCGAACTTGAGGTCACGGTTTGTGATAATACCAACCAGTTTTCTTCCCTCTGTGATCGGAACACCGGAAATCCGGAACTTGCCCATCAGCTCATCCGCATCCTTTAATGTATGCTCTGGGGATAAATAAAACGGGTCAGTGATTACACCATTCTCAGAACGTTTTACTTTATCGACCTCCTCAGCCTGCGCCTCGATCGACATGTTCTTGTGAATAATACCAATTCCACCCTGTCTTGCCATTGCAATCGCCATGCGGTGCTCTGTAACCGTATCCATGCCGGCACTCATCAGGGGGATGTTCAGCTGAATCTTCTTGGTCAGATGTGTCGTCAGGTTTACCTGATTCGGAATAACCTCAGAATAGGACGGCACAAGCAGGACATCATCAAATGTAATGCCATCGCCAATAATCTTACCCATTATATTACCCTCACTTTCGTAAATTTTAAACACCGGACATTGAAAACTGTCTGATGTTAATAATTGATTTTAGCAAGTTTTTTGAAATATGTCAACCGGAGAATAAAGGGGTTGACGATAGAATTTACTTACGCTATTTAATTAGTGTGTCTTATAAATAATGTCAATCAGATAAGTATTAATAATGCAGTCATCCTTAGCCTCATTTCCCTGCCAATTTTTTCACCCAAAAAGAAGGACTGCCACACCTTCGCATAGCAGTCCTTCTCTCCCCTGGCAGCTGCCTGTCAGAGATTCTTTCTATAAATTACCATTTTTATTTTCTACATTCGATACTGCATCTCTGATGTAACATCTTCCGTCATTTTCCGGCTCTCTTACTTACATCATGCCGCCCATGCCAGCGCCTGCTGCCGGACCTGCCGGTGCATCTTCTTTGATGTTGGCAACTGCGGACTCGGTTGTAAGCAGGGTAGATGCAACGCTGGTTGCGTTCTGCAGGGCACTTCTGGTTACCTTTGCCGGATCCAGGATGCCTGCTTCTACCATATCTACGTATTCCTCATTGTAAGCATCGTAACCTACGCCTACCGGGGACTCTTTTACCTTGTTGATGATAACAGAGCCTTCCAGACCTGCGTTTGCTGCGATGTGGAACAGAGGAGCTTCCAGAGCTTTCAGGACGATACGGCCGCCGGTCTTCTCGTCGCCTTCCAGTCCGTCTACTACCTTCTGAACTTCTGCTGCTGCGTGAACATATGCAGATCCGCCGCCTGCGATGATGCCTTCCTCAACAGCTGCCTTTGCTGCGGACAGGGCATCTTCCATACGCATCTTAGCTTCCTTCATCTCAGCCTCGGTCGCTGCACCAACACGGATAACAGCTACGCCGCCAGCCATCTTAGCCAGTCTCTCCTGCAGTTTCTCACGATCAAAATCAGAAGTGGTTTCCTCAATCTGAGCCTTAATCTGAGCCACACGGTCTGCGATGGCTTTCTTATCGCCGCAGCCATCTACGATGATGGTGTTCTCTTTCTGAACCTTAACGGATTTCGCACGACCAAGCTGATCCATGGTGGTATCCTTTAATTCAAGTCCCAGTTCCTCGGAAATAACAGTACCGCCGGTCAGGATTGCGATATCCTTTAACATTTCTTTTCTTCTATCGCCGTAACCCGGAGCCTTCACACCAACAACGGTGAAAGTACCTCTCAGCTTATTGACAATCAGGGTGGTCAGCGCCTCGCCCTCAATGTCCTCAGCGATGATGAGCAGCTTGGAACCAGACTGTACCAGCTGTTCCAGCAGCGGCAGAATCTCCTGAATGTTGGAGATCTTCTTATCGGTAATTAAGATGTACGGATCGTCCAGAACGGCTTCCATCTTCTCCATATCAGTTGCCATGTATGCAGATACATAGCCACGGTCAAACTGCATGCCTTCTACCAGATCAAGCTCAGTCTTCATAGTCTTGGACTCTTCAATGGTAATAACGCCGTCTTTGGAAACCTTCTCCATCGCGTCTGCTACCATCTGGCCTACTTCCTCATCAGCGGAAGAGATAGCAGCGACTCTTGCGATATCTGCCTGGCTCTTAACGTCCTTCTTCATGCCTTTGATTGCCTCTACGGCTGCATCTGTGGCTTTCTTCATACCCTTTCTCATAATGATCGGGTTAGCACCTGCTGCCAGGTTCTTCATACCTTCGTTGATCATCGCCTGGGCCAGAACGGTTGCGGTTGTAGTACCATCACCAGCTGCATCGTTGGTCTTGGTTGCTACTTCCTTCACCAGCTGTGCGCCCATGTTCTCAAACGGGTCTGCCAGCTCGATCTCCTTCGCAATGGTCACACCATCGTTGGTAATGAGCGGAGCGCCGAAGGATTTATCCAGAACTACGTTTCTGCCTTTCGGTCCTAATGTAACTCTTACGGTATCTGCTAACTGATTTACGCCCGCTTCCAGGGCTTTTCTGGCTTCTACGCCATATTTAATTTCCTTTGCCATGGTTATCAACCTCCATAATTTTCTTGAATAAACGTTTCGATCAGCATCTGTCTTCCAGACATCCTGCCCATCGATTAACCGATAACAGCCAGAATATCATTCTGTTTTACAATGACATATTTCTCATTGTCCAGCTCAACTTCTGTGCCTGAGTATTTCGAATAGATAACTTTATCGCCAACCTTTACCTGCATCGTGATTTCTTTTCCATCTACCACTCCGCCAGGACCAACCGCGATTACCTCTGCCTGCTGCGGTTTCTCTTTTGCCTGACCCGGAAGAACGATACCTGATTTGGTCGTCTCCTCTGCAACTAACTGCTTTAATACAACTCTGTCAAATAATGGTGTTAACTTCATTATTGGCTCCTCCTTATCCATCCAAATTTATTCCATCTGATTGCTTTTCTTTCGTAATCAGATATGTATCTTCTTCTTACGAAGTATGTTATAACACGTTCTGTTAGCACCGTCAAGTGTTGAGTGCTAAAATTTTAGTAAATTTTACGGGGAGAACTGAAATATTCCATTTCTCCCCGTTCTATTAATTGCTCTCCTCAAATGCCTTAATCGCCGCAACCGTTTTCTCATAACACTCTTTTACCGCTGCAAAATCTGCCTCGTATCCGGTCAGTTCTCTGCCTCTCAGTTTTTCGGTCAGCGCTGCGCTTACCTCATAGAAGGCATCAAAGCCCAGGTTCAGACAGATTCCTTTCAGGGTATGTGCCGCGCGGAATGCTTTCTCCGCATCCTTTTCTTTTAATCCATCCTCCAGATCCTGAAAGCTAGAATCGCTCAGAAACTTGATGGCAAATTTTTCCACCAGCGCCACACCTCCAAAGCGTTTCTGAACTCCTTCAAAATCCCCGCCCATTTCTTTGTAGCATTCCTGAATTGTCATGACAGCCTCCTGTTATTTCTCTTCCTCAGTTTTCATACGGCTCAGCTCCTCGCCCGCAGTTCCATACTCTTTTTCAATCGCCTGCGTCACCGCGCCGAAAAACTTCTTCTGTGAATTGTCATAATGTTCAAATTTCTTATTTTTTCGCTCCGGATCACTCATCTCACTCCGGTATGCTGCCTCCTGCAGCTCCTTTTTAATAGGATCCTGAATCTCACACAGGCACTCAAGCAGGAGCGGGTTAAATGTACCACACTCTCCGTTGCAGATCATCTGCACCGCCTCCTCATGAGAATAAGCCTTTTTATAGACGCGCTCACTTGTCAGCGCATCATACACATCCGCCAGCGCCACCACCTGCGCTGAGATCGGGATCTCCTCCCCTTTTAGACCATCTGGATATCCTTTTCCATCATAGCGCTCATGGTGCCAACGGCAGATCTGGTACGCCACTTTCATCAGCGGCTCATCCTCATACATCTGAAGATTCGCAAGCATGTCCGCACCGATCACTGTATGTTTTTCCATGATCTTACGCTCCTCCGGCGTCAGACGACCCGGTTTATTCAAAATCTTCTCGTCAATTCCGATCTTTCCGATGTCATGCAGAGATGATGCCGTGCTGATCAGCATCCGGTTCGACCAGGACAAGGGATATTTGTCCGTCTTCTTGACGAGCTGTTCCAGAATCATCGTCGTCAATATATTAATATTGAGTACGTGCATACCGCTCTCGCCATTTCGAAATTCCACGATCTCGCTCAGAACACTGATCAGCATCCGGCTATTCTTCTCTTTCTCAAAAACCTGGTTCGTCACCATTGCCACCAGGCGGCGCTGTTTCGCATACAATTTGATCGTATTTAAGACACGCCGGTGTACAACCTCCATATCGAACGGGCGCTTGATATAATCAGAAACTCCCCACTCATACGCCTGCTTGATGACCTCGCCCGAATCTTCGCCCGAAATCATGATAACCGGGATATCCCCGATCAGGTTGTTGCGGTTCATGTATTCCAGAACCCCGAAGCCGTTCATCCCCGGCATGACGATATCGAGAAGAATCAGGGAAATCTTCGTCTCATAACGGTTCAGCATGTCGAGACATGCTGAACCATTTTCTGCCTCCAGAATCTCGAATTCGCCTTTCAGCATTTCTGAGAGAATCATACGGTTCATCTCCGAATCGTCCACGATCAAAATGCGGTAACGACTCGCATTGCGCCGCCCGGCTACCACGATCTCCTCCGGTGTCCACTGTCCATCTTTCTCAGTCACAATCATGTTCTTGGAGGCCTTCGCCTGATACATAAATTCGTCCGCCCGGCACATCGCCTTCCCGACTGTCTCCCCGTTCGTCAGCGTACCGCCGATGCTGACTGACAATTTCAGTTGCGGATATCCTTCAACACTCATGTTGCAGATCAGATCCTGTATCCGATGCAGCTTCTCAACAAATGCCTCCAGACTGATGCCCGGCATCACAAGCAGGAATTCATCCCCGCCATAACGCACCAAGCGGTCCGTCTTACGGATACAGCTTATAATCGCCGCCGACACCGTCACCAGCACTTTATCGCCCGCCACATGCCCATATATATCATTGTAGGTCTTAAAATCATCCAGATCGAGCATCGCGATACCGGCATCCATCCGCTGCTCTTTTAACTGATCTTCAAAATATCTCCGGCTGTAGCTCCTCGTCAGTGCATCCGCATACAGCTCGCGCCTGTAGTGTGCAAATTTCTTAACGAGTGCTTCTCTTCCCTCTGCGTCAAGAAGTGTCTCATCATCCAGACAGGAAATCATCTCCACCACACAGGGAACTCCATCCACCTCCAGATACTTCGCGATGACCTGATACATCTTCAGACCGATAAATTCAAGCTTCATGCACTGTCCCTTCATCGCAAGCGCGCGCTGTGCCGCACAATTCTCACAATTCTTTCCTTTTTCCCAGAACGAATAGCATTTGCAGTCCTCGGATCGGAGTTCCCCGTTCCTCACGTCCATCTTATGGAGTAGATCTTTATCTAAAATACGTACAACCGTAAATATCCTTTCCATCTGTGCAATCATTTGTTCCAATTCCTGCGCCGTCATCTTTGTATTCAAATTCATCATTTTATTTTTATCACCACCTAGCAAATATATAATTTTATTCTACATGATTTCCGGTATGACAACAAGCATTTTTCTCATGCTTCCTGTACATAATTACCGCCCCTGTGTTACTGTTCACGCATACGTACCCCGTAACACGTGATTCACACACTTCCCGTTGTTCACAAAAGATTCCCTTTATTTTTTAGGCGTTTCGTATTACAATAAGGATATCGAATCGTATAGAGAGGAGTATCAACCATGGCAAAAAAACATTTTGGTAAATTACTGACACTGGCAGCTATCGTCGGCGCTGCAGCAGCTGGTGTTTCTTACGTCTTACAGTATAAATCATTCCACAAGGAACTGGATGAGGATTTCCACGACTTTGAAGATGATTTCGATGATTTTGACGATGCCGGCGATAAAGAAGCTTCCAAGGCTTCTGATACAGCTGCCTCCGAACGCAGCTATGTTTCCTTAAATCCGGAGAAAAAGGAAGCTCCGGCTGAGACTCCAGAGGAAACTTCTGAACATTCTGAGGAAAGCGAAAAAGCTCCGGCTGATGCAGATGTCTCTTCCGAAGAACCAGTCAAAACAGAAACCGTCCGCGCAGATGCTCCGGTTTCCGAGGACGGCGAATCTTCTTCCGAGAAAGAAGATTCCGACGCAGCCCCGGATGACAGCACAACCGTGACGGTTGAGGAAATCACAGAATAACACAGGAGGATTCTTTGCATGATACAAAGTCTTCTCCGCGCGATGGAACTTCTGGAACTTTTAAAAGAAGCCAACCACAAATATTCCATCGCAGAACTTTCCGAATCAACCGGGCTTCCGCCCAGCACAATCCACCGGATTTTGCAGACATTTTGTGAAAAAAAATACGTGATCCGCGATGAACACGCGCACACCTACCAGCTTGGTCCCGCCCTCATCTCTCTCGGTCGGGCGGCGGCTGACAATGTGCGGATTCAGGATGCGGCGCTTCCGATTCTCAAGAACCTCTCCTACTGTACCCGTGAGGATTCCTATCTGATCATCCAGGTTGGCGACAAGGGACTGGTACTTGACAAAACGGACGGTCCGAACCACCTCAAGGTCGTCGAAGAATTTGGCTATGAGATGGATCTGCACTGCGGTGCGATCCGCAAAGCGCTTCTGGCTTTCCAGAGCGACGAATACATCCGCCGCTATCTGGACACACGCTTAACCCGTCCTGAGGCATTTCCAAAGGCGGATCCCGCAGAATTGGCAGAAGAACTCCGCACCATCCGTGAGAAGGGCATTGCCGTTTCCCACGGCGAATACGTCCCGGATGCAGTCGGGATCGGTGCTCCCATTTACGGTATTGACGGACGCATTTCCGCTTCGGTCGGAATCATCGCACCGTATTCCCGTATTGAAGATGACACACATCTTCTGCACCTGCAGGATCAGGTCCGCCACAGTGCGGCAGAATTATCCTATTATATGGGACATACATTTAAGCAGGAGAAATAAAGGAGATTTCACTTTATGATTAATAAACGCTTATTTTTAGCAGGCTTAACAACCGGTCTTCTCTCCCTCTCCGTCGCTTTCCCGGCGATGGCAGGAAGCTGGAAAAATGGAGCTGGTGACAATGCTGCCCGCTGGTGGTACGACAACGGTGACAACACCTGGGCGGCAAATGGCTGGCGCTGGATCGACGGCAACCAGGACGGCGTCAGCGAATGCTACTATTTCGACGCCGAAGGCTGGCTTCTAACCTCCACCACGACACCGGACGGCTACACTGTAAACGCAGACGGCGCCTGGACGGTAAACGGCATCGCTCAGAGCCGCCAGACCGCGGCTTCCAATGAATTCGATAACGAAAGCTGGGACGATTTCCAGAACAGCTCCTCCAAAAAGACGAAAAAAACAGCCACCAGCTCCAGCAGGACGCCAGATTCCGGAAGCTCTGACTCCAGCACCGGCTCATCCGAAGATTCTTCCAGCGATGATAGCAGCAATTCCAACGGAAGCTCCGGCAGCCACAGCAATTCCGGAAGCTCCGGTCCGTCCAAAGAAACCTCTTCTACTTCCGGAGACAAAAAGCCGGATGCTCCAAAGAAGAACTCCAAACAGGAACCAGGCAGCGGCTACCGCCAAGGGTCTGTGACGGATGAGCAAATTGCAAATAATAGTTCTTCTGACTCCACTAAGGAATAAATAAATGTATGCCGCAAGGCGCACCAAACAAACGCCCCCGCAAGAAAATCTCCTGCGGGGGCGTTTCTATCTCATCATTCAGTTTCCCAAACGAATCTTCTATTATTTCTGAAGTGCAAGAACGTCAGCGAATGCCTGAATAGCAGTGCTTGCCTGACCGAAGTCTCTCATCTGCTGGTCGATACCCAGTTTGATGTGCGGAACGCCTGCATCGTTCAGAGCTTTCTTCAGGTATGGATACTCCATCTCCTCCGGATCACAGAACTGCTGCATAAACAGTACCAGACCCTGAGCGCCGCTCTCTTTAACCATGTTAGCTACGAACTCACCACGACGGTTCTTGTCAGATTCCGGATCGTACAGAAGTACTTCGTAATCGATGTTAGCGAACTGTTTAGCCAGTGCTCTAACCGGATCCAGCTCGTCTTCCGGAGCGTCTACACGGAAGGAACGTGTCTCATGTGCTACATCATCTGCAGCGATAGCGATGTTGTTCTCTTCGAAGATAGAAAGCAGCTTCGGATTATCACAGATAATACCGGAGGTAACAACCTTGGTTCCCTTCCAGTCACAGACAGGAAGTTTAGCCAGCTCTGCGTTCAGCTCGTTCAGCTTTGCAGTGTATTCCGGCTTCTCCATGAAGTAGAATGCCTTCAGAACTGCGGAACGTTTGGTTGGTGTGATAACATCACAGTGCTCGTTAGCCAGTTTTACGAACTCACGGCGAGCTGCACGGCTCTTGTTGTATACAACGATAGCATCCTGGATGTCAGAATCAGTAATCTTTCTTCCAGCGATTTCTTCCAGATCAGCTTTTACATGGTTGTACTGATCGATACAGAACTGAAGACCAAACTCTTCGAAACGGTTCTGCGGATGAGCTAAGAAGATAACTTTCATCTTGTCGCCCATAGCTACACGGAAGTTCTGGCTCATCGGACGAAGAGTATCACAGATAGTAGGTGTGATAATACCGTCTAACTGATCCATAGTTCCATCCAGCAGCATCTCCAGAGCTAACTGAGCGATGGTGCAGTAGAAAGTAGCGCAGTACTCTTTTGCACGGCTGATGGTCTTAGTGTTGGAACCCCACATACCCATCGGAACGATACCAGCGGCATATACAAGCTCTTCCGGAGCGTAGTAAGGAAGAACACCAACTACTTTTTTGCCCTGAGCTTTATATTCAGCAAGCTGCTGCTTCGGAGTTGCAGCTTTTACCTTAAATTCTTCTAATAATGCGTTAACACTCATGGTTATTTAGCCTCCTTTGCCTGCTTATTTGCTTCCATTGCCTCAACCAGACCCTCTACACGAGTCTCGTACTGAGCAGCATTGAAGTTACGCGGGTCAGCCTGATCGCCGTCGAAACCAGCACACGGGATACCCAGGTCAGCAGTAAAGCGACGCTGCATCTCAGCCATGTAACCACTCCACGGTTTACAGCTTCTGTTGTAGTGAACCAGAACGCCATCTACCTTGTTATCACGGCAGATGCCTTCACGCCAGTCAACACCCTGCTCGATGCAGACAGAGTTCGGAGCTTTGTAGTAAGCACGAGCCATCTCATCGATGTTGTTGTAAACGAAACCAAATGCCGGAGCATATACAACGGCAGTAACGTTTACACCGTGGGTCTTCAGCGGTTTGAACAGAGCCGGCAGTTTCGGCCAGCACGGAATACCCTCGAACATAACACGGTATTTCTCCGGGAACGGAGTTGTGGTCTCACCCTTCTTAACTGTCTCTTCCAGGTCTTTTGCAAGTAATTCAAAAGCATCACCAGCAGCTACAGTAGCACGTGCAGTTACAACGTCTGCCATGTGGTTGAACAGGTCAAATCCACTGTATGGAGCCGGTTTGTACTGCAGGAAATCACAGACTTTCAGCCAAGCCTTAGCGGTACGGTTAGCGTTTGCACAAGCCTGCTCGAACTTCTTCTCGTCGAACTTCTTGCCTGTCAGCTCTTCCAGCTGTTTGATCGCTTTGTCGAACTGAGCGCGAACGTATTTAACATTCTCATCATGAACTTCTACTGTATTGTTGTACGGGATATCGATCATGATCAGCGGAATGTTACACATACGAGCGATGTTCTCATACCATTTTGTCATACAGTTACAGATGTTGTTGCAGCAAAGAACGAAATCCGGCTGCGGAATACGCATCTGACGAATCGGAGAAATAGCCTCAAGACGTTTCTCTTTTTCCGGACCATCCGGGAGTTTTTCAATCTCAAGCAGGTTGTCCAGCTGCAGATACGGAGTCTGAGTCTTCGGATCCTTCTTCGGTTTTCCGTCTTCACCCATCACTACGTTGCCGTCAGCATCTTTTAATGGTTTACCTGTGCTCGGATCGATGATGTATTCACCAGTCTCCGGATCATACTTACGGGATACACGTACACCAGCTGCATATGCAAGGCTGATACGAGCGTAACCGCAGATATCGTTGTCATATCCAAGATCCTCAGCTGCCTGGCACATCAGCTCACCGTAACGGTTAGCTGCGATACCAGCTGCCTGGTTCTCCGGATACATAACGTGTAAATCAAATGCTGCTGCAAGCTCACACGGGAATTTGGAAGAAGACCATCCAACTAACTCGCCTCTTGCTTTGGCCTCACGCGCCTCTTTGTGTACGTCATCTACGACTTTACGAAGCGCAAGAACACCAGGACTAACTTGTTTTGCCATAATAATTATCCTCCATTCTTAAAAATTAACTTAGTTACTTCTGACGGCTGGCTACCTGATATGCCATCAGGGCTGCGCCAAGCGCGCCGTTATACTGTGTCAGCGGGGATGTACAAATCTTTACGCCAAGCTCAGCCTCAAGCGCATCTACTACGCCCTGGTTCTGAGCCACACCGCCTGTCATAACGACATCCGGCACTACACCGATTCGGTGGGCAAGACCCGTGACACGATGAGCCACTGAACGATGAATACCGGCAATGATATCACATTTATCCGTTCCCATCGACAACTGGCTTATAACCTCACTCTCTGCAAAAACCGTACAGGTGGAACTGATTCCTACCTGCTTCTTGGACATAGCGCCAAGACGGCCTAGATCACTTACCTCAACTTCGAGAACGCGAGCCATAACATCCAGGAATCTTCCGGTTCCGGCTGCACACTTATCGTTCATCTGGAAGTTTGTCATGACACCGTCCTCAACGCGAAGAACCTTCACGTCCTGACCGCCGATGTCAATTACGGTATGAACCTTCGGGAAAAGGAAATAAGCGCCCTTTGCATGACATGACAGCTCACTCATCTGCTTATCGGCAATTCCGTCCATCAGAGATGTACGTCCATAACCGGTAGCCAGTGTGAATGCCATATCTTCTTTCTTGAGGCCTGCATCTTCCAGAACTGCCTCGATGGCACGGCTTGGACCGCTGGTACCTGCTCCAACGTCAATCAGAGACTTACCTACGATCTCCTTGCCATCCTTCAGGATGATACATTTGGAAGCTGTAGAGCCTACGTCGATACCTAAAGTGAAAATTTCGCTCATGATGTATCTTTTTCCTTTCAATACTGACTTTCTATGCCTGATTTTTGTTTCAACGATGTTTTGGCAGATCCGTGCTATCACATCGTCTCCACCCATCATAATACCACAAAATCAACTAAAAGTCGCTGTAAAATCTTGAAAATGTTATAAAATAATTCTTAACAAAACTATTACTTATTACTTATCTGCCTGAGTATACCAATAAATCGAGCAAAGGTTCCAGTTCCTTTGCCCGATTTATCTGCAAGCATCCGGCAAAACGGTTCATTTACAGTCATACAGACAAGCCGCTTCGCCAGAGCCTCACACTATTCACACTATCAATTTGTTACTTATCACTATTTACACTATCACTGTCAGCCGCGTACTTACGCGCCTTCTCTTTTTAAAATGTTATCTTAGCGGCACCTATCACAATGCCGTTTTAATTTGATAATTATTTACCGTAGTTGATGAACTCACGAGTAGATCTCGGAGCCAGCATCTGATGCATCGGGCAGATAGCCTGAGCATTCTGATAATAAGCCTCGGTAAATGCCTGGATGTACGGACGAAGATCGGTCAGATCTACGATCTCATCAACCATACCCTGTTTTGTACAATATTTCGGACGAGATTTGTCTGTGTACATCTGGATCATAGCGTTCATCTTGTCGATGATCGGCTGAAGCGGCTCGCCAGCTTTTTTAGCTTTAACAAGCTTTCTGGAGTACATAGCGTTTGCAGCGGTCTCACCCGGCATTACGTAGTACTCGCAAGCACCTGTACCGATAGAGAATACGTTGGTGTTGTTGCCCTGCGGACCACCCAGAACGTAGTGAGCAGCAGCACTTGCCTTACGAAGAGTAACCTCCAGAGACGGAAGCTTAGCATTCTCGATAGAGTAGATCAGGGACTGACCTAAACCAAGCAGCTCTGCCTTCTCAGCGTCATCGCCTACATCGATACCTGTGGTATCCTGCAGCCAGATAACCGGTGTCTTATCACGAGCACACAGAGTAACGAACTCGTTCATCTTAATCAGACCCTGACGGTACAGCTTACCACCGATACCTACAGAACCCTGTTTGTACTCCGGATAGTTCATGAGTAAGCCCTGTACGTTAGCGATAACACCAACCAGAAGGCCGTTAACTTTTGCAAGACCAGCAACGATCTCCGGACCGTAGCCTTTCTTGTACTCGAAGAACTCACTGTTATCGAACAGACGGCCGATTACATCGTAGATGTCGTACGGACGTTTCTGGTTCATCGGGATGATGCTGTACAGATCCTCAGCCGGAAGCTGCGGAGCCTTCGGGCTGTCAACACGGAAGAACTCCAGGTTGAAGCACGGAAGGTAGTTGATGTACTTCTTGATTCCCTCGATAACGCCTAAATCATCCTCGTAAACTTCACGGAAGAATCCTGTCTCATCATAGTGGATCGGCACGGAACCCGGAGCCGGAACGTGATGTTTGCTGTTCTCGATCTGAGCGTTAACGATCTGCTCTGCTGCTTCCTCATCGATGTAACCCTTCGGGTTCATACCGGAAAGGATACCAGCGCCACCAACTGCCATGTTCGCATCTTTATGAGCGATCAGGATAGTCGGGGAAATGCTGTGGTAACCACCACCTGCCGGGTTGGTTCCGTAGATACCTACGATAACCGGAACACCAAGCTGGTTTAACTCAGCGTTGCGGAAGAACGGTGTACCACCACCACGACGGTTCGGGTATACTTTGTCCTGATTCGGGAACTCAACGCCTGAGCAGTTTAACAGGTATACTAACGGCAGATGCAGCATCTTAGCGGTATCTGCAGCACGGAGCAGGTTATCTGCCTGTCCCGGAACCCAAGCACCAGCCATCTTCTTGTTATCAGAAGCGATGATGTAAACCCATTTGCCATTTACACGGCCAAGACCATTCAGAACGTTAGTTGTCTGGAAACGGTTGTCTTCCGGATTGTAAAGGCTGTTTAACGGGCACCATGTACCTGGATCGATCAGGGCGTTGATACGCTGTGTAGCAGAAAGCTGTCCACGTGCGTTTAACTTCTCTTCGGTTGTGATACCAGCATCAAGAGCCTGCTTAATGGACTCATGGATGTCGTTCTCAACAGCCTTCAGTTCCTGCTCGTTTTCCGGATTCGGATTAACCAGAGCTTTACCAACGGTAGGCATATTCTGGAAATATCCTGGCATTGAATACATATTCATGTCTTCTTTTCTCCTTATAAAATAAAAAATAAAAATGGTTATAAATGAATTGCTTGCGGGACAGTTCGTCTCCTGTCCCGCCTGCAATCAGTAACTAATTAATCGACAGAAATGATATCTGTCTTGATTCCCTATGGAAGGCTAATTACTTAGTCTCCTTCGGAACTTTGATGAATGCCTGACCTGGGTCGATCTCTTCACGAATAACGCGGATGATCTCCGGATCCGGACCTTCCATCAGCTGAGCTCTGGAGGTATCGATCTCGAAACCAGTGTTCTCCTGAACCATTTCCGGAGAGGAGAATGGATAGTAGTAAGCCAGGTACATTCTCTTGGTCTCTTCGTCGAATTTCATGATACCAAGATCGGTAACTACCATCTGCGGTCCACGGTTGCCCGGAAGACCTGCTCTCTCACGTCCGCCAGGGCCGTCCATCCAGCCACAGCTTGTGATGTAGTCAACATGCTCCATGAATCTTCTCTTCTGATGCTGCATCATGATGATGGTGTTGCAGAAGGTAGCGATTCCGTTTGCACCGCCAGAACCGGTGAAACGTGTGGTAGGTTTAACATAATCACCCTTACCAAAGATACAGGTAGAGTTAACGTTTCCGTACGGGTCGATCTGAGCGCCACCGATGAATGCGATCATACGATCAGCATCATGTAACCACTCATTAGCCTCGAAACCTACGAAACGAACGTTTGGCCACTGTACTGCACAGTGAGCCATGAAACGGTTGTCACCTACAGAACGCGGAACCTCAATCGGAGAACAATCCATAAGACCACTCTCTACGATCGGATGGCAGCTCGGGCAAACAACACGTTTTGCCAGGGATGCACCGATTAACGGAAGACCGGTACCAACGATAACGATCTGATTTTCTTTAATATTTTTTGCGATGGCGTAAGCCTGCATTTCCTGCTTTGTATACTTTGTATAATCAGCCATTTTAGATTTTCCCTCCCTCAATTAATGTCTGGTAGAATAGCCAAGATGCGGCTCATTCTTAAGGTTCATGAGGCGAGCGCCGCCCAGTACGTTGAGCAGATCATCCTGATCCTTGCATCCATATACATACTTCTGAAGGTAATCCTTGAAGGTCTCCGGAATCTTGGTGCCGTCAGCAGCATCTTTTGCAGCCTGTGCAGCAACTTCTGCAGCTTTTGCAAGCTTCTCATCTTCCGGCTTAGCAGCAGCAGCCTTAGCAGCTTTGTCTGCAGCCTTCTGAAGCTGTGCCTTAGCATCCTCAGCGTCAAGGTACTTGGAAGCCTTGTCGTACTCTTTCAAGCCCTTATCATCATCATCATAATAGCCGTAGCACTGTGCCGGCCAAGCACCGTACGGTGCACGAACAACGGCGTCTACACACTCACCAAAGATTCTTGTCTTGGTTGGGTCACGACGGATATACTCATCACTTACGATCTCCTCGCAGGTAACGATACAACGTTTTGCAGCTACAGCGATATCTACGTCATGGAACTCATCACCATCGATGATACAGGTTCCATCCGGAGATGCCTGCTGAACATGGATGATAGCGCAGTCAAGCTTCGGAACCGGAACAGCCAGCAGCTTCTCGCCTGGCTCAAGCGGGTTCTCGATCTCTACGCATTTCAGGTTGTCAACACCTTCCATGGTTCTTCTCTTCTCTTCGCTGATACCCCAGAACTTAACAAGTCCGGAGCCCTGCATCATACGTACCGGCAGGTACGGAAGACCCAGAGATGCAGCATGAAGCTGAAGCATCAGAACGTCCTGAGAATAATCCTCATATGTAAGCTCACCCTTCTCGATAGCTGCACGGAAACGACGAGCTACGTTGGTGTAACCAGAGTTTGCAGTATAGCAGTTAATGTAGGCTCTCACACGGCCCTCACCGATTAACGCATCCCAGTCACCACCTGCCGGGCCAGACCAGCCTACAAAACCAGTTTTACCCTGACGAAGGATCTCGTAAACTGCTGCATACGGTTTACGGTTTGTTGTAAATCCGCCGAGACAAAGTACATCGTTGTCACATACATACTTTTCTACGGCATCGTGTAAAGACATTACTTTATTAGCCACAATAAAGCCTCCTTTAAAAAAATTTTCTATAACTACCTATATAAATAAGTAAAAACGGGATCCGGTACTTCCGGCGCTGCGGTCTTTCGCAGGCCAGATGCAGCCAGATCCCGGCTGCAACAGCCAAAAATCAATATTCGATTAACCGAAAATCAGCATGAAGAAACCTGCTGCTACGGCAGAACCGATAACACCTGCTACGTTTGGTCCCATAGCGTGCATCAGAAGGAAGTTGGTCGGATTCTCTTTTGCACCAACTGTCTGAGAAACGCGGGCAGCCATCGGTACAGCAGATACACCAGCGGAACCGATTAACGGGTTGATCTTGCCGCCGGTTACAGCGCACAGCACCTTACCAAGGAGAACACCTCCGATGGTAGCGAATGCGAATGCAAGAAGACCCATGCAAACGATAGCGATGGTCTGAACACGCAGGAAGATCTCGCCGTTTGCGGTCGCACCTACGGTAGTACCAAGCATGATAGTTACGATGTTGCACAGTGCGTTCTGAGCTGTATCAGAAAGACGCTCTGTAACACCAGATTCACGAAGCAGGTTACCAAGCATCAGCATACCAAGCAGCGGAGCTACGGACGGAAGAAGCAGGGAGCAGAACAGTACTACGAATACCGGGAATACGATCTTCTCAACCTTGCTTACCTTACGGAGCTGCTTCATAACGATGGAACGCTCTTTCTTAGTGGTAAGAAGCTTCATGATCGGCGGCTGAATCAGCGGAATCAGCGCCATGTAGGAGTAAGCGGCAACGGCGATCGGAGCAACCAGATCCGGTGCCAGGTTGTTAGCTACATAGATAGCGGTCGGACCGTCTGCACCACCGATGATACCGATAGCAGCTGCCTCACCTACTGTAAACAGACCAGTTGCGTTAGCCAGCATGAATGCAATGTAGATACCGAACTGAGCAGCTGCACCAAGCAGAAGGCTCACCGGGTTTGCAATCAGCGGACCAAAGTCTGTCATGGCACCTACTGCCATGAAGATCAGACACGGGAACAAACTGGACTTAACACCGCCGTAGATGATACGCAGAACACCTGCGGTATACCACGGCTCGCTTTCCTTCATCAGGTCAGCCAACGGCAGGTTTGCCAGGAACATACCAAATGCAATCGGAAGCAGAAGAAGCGGCTCGAACTGCTTTTTAATTGCCAGGTATAATAATACAAAAGCAATGAGAATCATTACACAGCTTCTCCAGGTCAATGCTGCGAAACCCGACTGTGCAAGAAGCTCTTTTAATATTTCAAAAAAGTTCATTACCTAACCTCCTAGTTCAGAGCAACCAGAGCAGCTCCTGTATCAACAGAATCGCCAGCCTTAACAAGGATCTTGCTGACTGTACCGTCTGCCGGAGCAACGATCTCAGTCTCCATTTTCATGGCTTCCATAATAACTACTACTTCGCCAAATTTAACCGCCTGTCCTTCAGATACCTTGATGTTCAGGATTTTACCTGGCATTGGAGCTTCTACGGTAGTTGCGCCCGCCGGAGCTGCTGCCTTCGGAGCCGGAGCTGCTGCCGGTGCCGGAGCTGGAGCCGGTGCTGCTGCAACTGGAGCCGGAGCCGGTGCTGCCGGTCTCTGTACCGGTGCGGATGCCGGAAGAACCGGAGCTGCCGGAGCTGCTACACCATTACGATCCAGAGATTTGTAAGCTTCTAATTTTTCTACTTCAACTTCGTATTTCTTTCCATTGATCGTAGCAACATATTTCATAATTCTTTACGTCCTTTCGAATGTTTATCATTACTGTTCACACATGTGTGCCCAGTAATGGGATTTTGCCGATGCTTTGTATTCCAAATCGGCAAAATCTGTTGCCTGAACTGTATCATACAGAATTTTCAGTTCCGAAAATTCCTTTTTGTAAACAGTTGCTATTTATCATAGTATCGTCTATTAGTTCAGGGTAACCAGTGCTGCACCTGTGTCAACGGCGTCGCCTGCTTTGACAAGAATCTGTGCTACTGTACCGTCTGCCGGAGCAACGATTTCAGTTTCCATCTTCATAGCTTCCATCACGATGACGGTCTCACCAAACTTAACTGCCTGTCCTGCAGATACTTTGATGTTCAGGATTTTACCTGGCATCGGAGCCTCTACGGTAGTTGCACCTGCTGCCGGTGCTGCCGCCGGAGCTGCTGGTGCAGGAGCCGGTGCTGCTGGTGCAGGCGCCGGTGCTGGAGCTGACGGTGCTGCCGGTGCTGCTACTGGAGCCGGTGCTGCTGCCGGAGCCTCGCCGTAACGCGGCATTGGCTCGTATGCATCGATTCTTTCAAGTTCTACTTCGTACTGTTTTCCATTGAGGGTAGCCGTATACTTCATAACTGCTCTAACCTTCCTTTCGATTTCCTTTCATTCCTGTTTCTCATTACTTAACTTCTGTCACGCTCAAGATCTTAAACTTGTCTGTCGGCAATCCGAGGTCATCCCCGATCGTTGCCATCAGCACGGCAAGTAATTCCTTATCAGCTTCATCCGACACAGCCGGTGCTGCTTTCTGTGCTGCGGCCGGGGCCTTAGCACCATCAGAAACAACGGAGCGGAGAATCTTGGAAATTACCATAATTGCCAGAGCCAGACAGATCAGAGCCAGGAAAACTACCGAAAGACCCAGCAGAGAAACGATAACTGACTGCCCGAAAGGCATAGTTGGTTCAGTCCACATTGTGCATTGCACCTCCTTATTTATTTTAGGTTCTGCTTTCTTTGTGAAAAATTATACTTATAAAATTCCACCAGTAAGATTCCGTATTGTGGAATGCATTCCATTTTTGAAAGCAATTTATAAGGGGCTTTTCCCCTTAACTGTAACAAGTGAAGCCACAGATTGACATGATCAGCTCACTTTACTTAAATTATAACAGTAACCCCCCTGATTGTCAACCAAGCCTTTCATAAATTATGCACAAAAAGCAGGGTGTTTTATTAGCAAAAACAACCTGCTTTTTATAGGTTATTACTACATTTTTCTACATTTTTCTTAATAACCCCCGGAAGAATCGCCAAGACCTCTCAAGCATTTTGCTCATATTCTAAAATGTATTCTGAAAGTCCCGTTCTCTCCTTTTTTCATCAGAACAAAGCCGCTTTTTTCTGTATTTTTTTATACATTTTCAAGAGTTGTTCTCGATTTATTTCGGAAGCTTGAAAGAGCTCTTCAGCGAAACAATCCGGTTGAAAACCGGTTTGCCCGGCTCGCTGTCGCGGCAGTCCACGCAGAAGTATCCATTGCGGACGAACTGAAAGCTCTCAAATGCTTTTGCCTCTTTCAGACCCGGCTCTAAGTAACACTCTTTCAGAACGCGCAGGGAATTCGGATTTAAGTTCAGCGTTCCATCTGCATTGAGTTTGCCCTTTTCCTCGTCTACCAGGTTCTCATAGAGACGTACTTCTGCTTTCAGTGCAGTCTGTGCTGCTACCCAGTGAATCGTACCTTTTACCTTTCTTGCATTGAAGCCGGAACCACTCTTCGTCTCTGGATCGTAGGTACAGTGAACAACCGTTACATTACCGTCTGCATCTTTCTCGAATCCGGTGCAGGTAACAAAGTACGCGTTCATCAGGCGGACCTCATTGCCCGGGAAGAGACGGAAGTATTTCTTCGGTGGTTCTTCCATAAAGTCCTCGCGTTCGATGTAAAGTTCTCTGCCAAATGGAATCTTTCTGGAACCAAGTTCCTCGTTCTCCATATTGTTTGGTGCATCCAGCTCCTCGATCTGTCCTTCCGGATAGTTGTCGATAACAAGCTTGACCGGGTCAAGAATTGCCATCACACGGGACTTCTTTAATTTCAGATCCTCGCGCAGGCAGTACTCTAACATTGCACTGTCGATGGAATTATCTGCTTTGGAGACACCTGCCAGCTCTACAAAGCGGCGGATGGATTCCGGCGTGTAACCTCTGCGGCGCAGCGCTGCGATGGTTACCAGACGCGGGTCATCCCAGCCATCTACAATCTTATCTTCTACCAGTTTCTTGATATAACGTTTTCCGGTAATGACGTTGGTCAGATACATCTTCGCAAACTCAATCTGGCGCGGCGGGTTCTCAAACTCGCACTCTCTTACGACCCAGTCATAGAGCGGTCTGTGATCCTCAAATTCCAGCGTACAAATCGAATGCGTGATGTGCTCAATCGCATCCTCAATCGGATGAGCGAAATCGTACATCGGGTAAATGCACCATTTGTCCCCGGTGTTGTGATGATGCATATGGGCTACACGATAAATAACCGGATCACGCATATTGATGTTCGGGGATGCCATATCAATTTTCGCACGCAGTACCTTTTCGCCATCCGCATATTTGCCTTCTTTCATCTCCTCAAAGAGCTGTAAGTTCTCCTCGATGCTGCGGTTGCGGTATGGGCTTTCCTTACCAGGATTGTTAAAATCACCGCGGTACTCGCGGATCTGATCAGCTGTCAGATCGCAGACGAATGCTTTTCCCTTTTTAATAAGAAGAACTGCACACTCATACATCTGCTGGAAATAGTTGGATGCAAAAAACAGGCGGTCCTCAAAATCAGCGCCCAGCCATTTTACATCCTCGATGATTGACTCAACAAACTCCGTCTTCTCCTTCGTCGGGTTGGTGTCATCAAAACGGAGATTGAATTTTCCGTTGTATTCTTTTGCCAGTCCAGAGTTCAGAATAATCGATTTAGCGTGTCCAATATGAAGATATCCGTTCGGTTCCGGAGGAAATCTCGTCTGGACATGATCGTAAACGCCCTCTGCCAGATCTTTGTCAATCTCGCGCTCGATAAAGTTCTTGGAGACAGCCTCTTCCTTCTCCTCTCCCTCTGCCAATGGTTTTTTATTTTCTTCCATATACATTCCCTCCGTTGTTTCTTTTCGTAAATTGATACTGTTGTTTGAGTCAAATCAAACAGTTTTATTTTTTATCATATCACATTTTGGAGTTTTCGAAAAGGGGATATTTGCCCACAAAAAAGGAAGCGCCGCGGGAGGACACTTCCTTTTCTGATTTTCAATTTTTAAGCATCTTTATTATGGCAATTTAAGATGTCCTGCGTTCGCAGGTAATTGTACTTCTTCTTATTATATATGTGTTTTTATGCGATTTTACTTATGCGTTTGCAAGAGCCTCGCCCAGTGCCTCGCACTCAGCACCTGCTGCCTCGTCCGGCGTTGCGTTGCAGATTACCGGCTCGCAAGCCATGGTTACGCCCAGAGTCATGCAGTCGCTCTCCCAGGTACGCATCCACTCGCCGTCGCCCCATCCGTAAGAACCGAATAATGCAATCTTTTTGCCAGAGAGAACCGGGCTAACCTCGTCGAACATCGGCTGGAACTCAGACTCCTCTAACTGTTCAGCCCCCATAGACGGGCAGCCAAATGCGATTCTGTCATACTCGCCAGCTTTGTCAGCGCCAAACTCTGCGGAAGTAAATAAATCAGCCTCGCCACCCGCTTTCTTAACGCCCTCTGCTACGTAATTTGCCATAGCCTCTGTGTTTCCCGTTCCGCTCCAGTATACAATTGCTACCTTGCTCATTTTTATTTCCTCCTTGTGAATAATTTACTTACTTAGATTTATTATGCGGCTTTTACAAGCTGAATAATCGGTGTCCCCTGACGGTATTTCTCCCGGCACACTTCCGTGCATTCCCGGTATGAATCAAACCGCCGTTTTGCTTCCTGCGGGTCGCCATACGTCTTCCAGTAACCGCTGCAGGTATAATTTTTTCCCTGATTTTCAATGAATCCAACAACATCCTCAAGCGGATACCCCAGGAAAATGCCAATCTCATGTGGAAAATCATGTTCCAGACAAAGCCGGTTGGAAAGCTGCTTCAAAAAGCCATCGACCGTCTTCTGCATCTGGTAACCAGACTTTTTTAAAAAGTGCTGTACAGATATTTTACCCAGAATAAAGCGAAGCCATTCCTCGCGGTACACCAGAATCAGAAACGCGCCCGTCCGGCTGCACTCTTTAAGCGCCCGCACCTGAAGCCCCGACGGTTCCAGTTCCCGGTTCCAGAAATCAAGCGCTTCCAGGAGTTTATCACGGTTCTGCGGCTGATAGCGGAACAAGTTCGACGGTTTGATGCCACGAAGAGTCGGCGCACACACCTCTACGAATACTTCTTCAAACAATCGTTCCATCTTCCTGCCTCCTGACTGCTTCTCTTAGTTAGCCATATCTACCTTTAGTTAGATATGGCTAACTATCTTTCAAAAAATAAAAGGCTTTTTCTGCCTTCTATTTTCCTTTTCACGGGTTAGTCTTATCTAACTTCAATGAGACTATATCATGAATCACTTACCACGTCAAGCAAATTTTGTTCATTTTTGCTTACTGAGTTTTTTTATCAGTAACATCATTTTCTATCTTTTGGGACGATAAATAATCTCATTCACCGTATACACCGTCACAAATGCCTTCGGATCTGTTTTTAATATATACGGCATGAGCTGTGCATATTCGTTTTTATCTACGATCGTGATAATTTCCGTCTTCGGCTCATTGTCAAACGCGCCGAATCCCTGATAGATCGTCGCGCCGCTGTGAAGCGTATGCAGGATAAACTGGCGTATCTCTTCTTCTTTTTCCGAGATAATGCAAACTCTCTTTTTCAGATTCAGACCGAAAATAAAATGATCCAGCACAATTCCGTTTAAGTATGTACCCAGAATGCCCAGCACCACCAGTTTTTTATCGCTGAAAAACACGGATGAGAGCGCCACACACATGCCTGGAAGCGCCATCGCTTTTCCCAGCTCCATATGGAAATATTTGTTTAAGAGCTTTGCCACGATGTCCAGACCGCCCGACGAGGCATTCATCCGGAACAAAAGAGCCAGACCAACGCTGACAACAAAGATATAGCAGACCGTATCCATCATCGCATCCTGGTTGATCGACACAAAATCCGGGAAAACCTGCTCAAACACCCACAGAAAAACCGGCAGAATCAGCGACGTATACACCGTCTTGACGCCGAACTCGCGTCCGATAAAAAGAAAGCCCACCACCAGAAGCGCCGCATTTAAAATAAAGGTCAGCACTGAAATCGGCAGCGGTATCACATTTCCCAAAAGCATCGCCAGACCGGAAATACTTCCCACCGATACACCGCTCGGAATCAGAAAGAAATAGACGGCTGCCGCCACGACAAAGGTCGCCGCTGTGATCATTGTGTACTCCCCGATTACGCGCATGGACTTTTTGGCCATAACTAAAAACCTCCTCATATTACAATTTCGCGCGAGCGCGCATCATTGGCACGTTAGTGCCTTTTTGTGTGATAGAGAATTTCAAGGAATTACCTATTACACAAAAAGACACATCGCGTCTGCAATGTGTCTTCGTAATGAGGCATCGGGGATTCGAACCCCGGACAACTTGATTAAAAGTCAAGTGCTCTACCGACTGAGCTAATACCCCATATTTAACTGGGCTAGTTGGATTCGGACCAACGAATGCAGGAGTCAAAGTCCTGTGCCTTACCGCTTGGCGATAGCCCATCAGCAAAAGATCCTTTTAAAAGGAAGGTGGATATAGGGATTCGAACCCTAGGCCTCCAGAGCCACAATCTGGCGCGCTAACCAACTGCGCTATATCCACCATAGGAATCTGTCGAAACAGATTCGACGAGCCTGAAGGGATTCGAACCCCCGACCCACGGCTTAGAAGGCCGTTGCTCTATCCAGCTGAGCTACAGACTCATATTCATTTTGCGATTCTGACCGTTTTATCCGGCACTGTAACCATTCCCGCACCTGACCTCTCAGCCAACTGCTTATCTGTCTCATCGACAGCAAAGATAGTATATAACATTTGAAAAAGAATGTCAACAGGAAATTTCATATTTTTTAAAATAATTTCAAAAATTCATTTCTTTTGACTTCCCCCCTATTTTTCCACCTCTTCCTGCTCGTATGACAGGAAGTCCGCCAGAAATCCCTTTTCCCGCAGCGCTGCCTCGATCTCGTCGAGAATCTCCTCCTGATCGGCAGCCACGTGATGGAAATGATAGCCCGATGTCACGTTTAAAAGCGGCGTGGAACGCCCAGTCCGGATATTTTCCACAAATGCCTCAACATCGCGGCGGCTGCGGATATTTAACGGCGCCGATACCTTTCCATAGATGCGGTGGTTGACCATGACATCCAGCACCTCGCCGCCCAGATCAACAATCGTATTCAGCTCTTCGCGCGTCTGCTCGGTCGTATGGCACATTTTAAAGAGGCGTTCCGTCTGGTGCGGCACCTCCAGCACATAACCGCGGGCAGTCGCAAGGACAGGGTGTCCCTCGGTACGCAGAAGCGCGATATCCTGCACCACCACCTGACGGCTCACGCCGACTGCCCGCCCCAGCGCCCCGCCGGAAAGCGGTGTGGATGACTGTCCCAGCATTTCCAGTATTTTCTTTCTCCGCTGTACTCCTGTCATCGTTGTTTCCATCCTGTTTTCCCTGTCCTTTCTTAGTTTTTAAATTTTTATAATGCCCGCAGATGTTTGAGGCTCAGATCCAGAATTGGTGCCGAGTGCGTCAGCGCGCCGCTGGACACATAATCTACGCCTAATTTCGTGATCGTTGCGATATTTTCCTTCGTCATATTTCCGGAACACTCCGTCTCGGCGCGTCCGTCGATGATGCGGATCGCCTCCGCCATCTCGTCCGGGGTCATATTGTCCAGCATGATAATATCAGCGCCCGCTTCCACTGCCTCGCGCACCATATCGAGATTTTCCGTCTCCACCTCGATCTTGCGGACAAATGGGGCATATTCCTTCGCCGCCTCAACCGCCGCCTTAACTCCGCCGGCTGCGTCGATATGGTTATCCTTGAGCATCACGCCGTCCGATAAGTTGTAACGGTGGTTGCTGCCGCCGCCAACCTTGACCGCATATTTTTCAAATATACGCATACACGGGGTCGTCTTGCGCGTATCTAAAAGCGTCGTCTTCGTTCCTTCTAAAAGCTTCGCCACCTGGTTCGTATAGGTCGCAATGCCGCTCATCCGCTGTAAATAGTTGAGCGCCGTCCGCTCGCCAGAAAGAAGCACCCGGATGTCGCCGGTAATCACACCTAAAAACTGCCCTTTTGTGACGGTATCCCCGTCTTTTACCTCAAATTTTGTCTCGGTCGTCTCGTCAAGAAGTTTAAACACGCGCTCAAACACCTGTAAACCGGCGATAATACCGTCCGCCTTGGCTAAGAGCTGTACCTCGCCCCTGCGGTATTCCGGCATGACCGCGTTCGTCGAAACGTCCTCACTGTTAATATCTTCCTTTAATGCCATGCGGATATACTCATCCGCAACAAGCTGCATCGTAATTGGATTCATACTCTTCGTCCTCCCGTCCGGCAATCTTGCCTGCCGCTCTCTCTGCAAATACAAGGCTTTCCAGCAGACTGTTGCTGGCAAGCCGGTTTTTTCCGTGTACGCCGTTGCAGCTCGTCTCACCAACCGCATACAGGTGATTCATCGTCGTCTCGGAGAAATGATCGACATAGATACCGCCCATGAAATAATGCTGCGCCGGTACGACCGGAGCCGGTTCCTTCGTGATATCGTAGCCCTCTTTTAAGCACTCCTCATAAATGTGCGGAAAATGCCCCCGGATCGTCTCCTCCGGAACTGCCTCAAACGACAGCCATACATGATCGCTGCCCTCTTTTTCCATCTCCTTCTCGATCGCCTGCGTCACCACATCACGCGGCAGAAGCTCATCGACAAAGCGCTCGCCCTTTCCATTTAACAGAACTGCTCCCTCGCCGCGGGTCGATTCTGAAATCAGGAAGCTGCGTCCCGGCTTCTTGCTGTACAGGCTGGTCGGATGAATCTGGACATAATCGAGATGTTCCAGACGCACGCCGTGTTTCTTTGCCACATCCAGCCCATCACCTGTCAGGCTCGGGAAGTTCGTCGAATGCTTGTAAAGCCCACCGATACCGCCGGTCGCCAGAACCGTGTCTTTCGCATGAATCTTTAAAATATCGCCGTCTGCATTCTTTGCCAGAATACCGGTGCAGATGCCCTTTTCTACCAAAATATCCGTCATAACAGTATATTCCCGGATTTCTACATTCGGAAGTTCTTTTACACGCGTCTGCAGGGTCGTCGTGATCTCTTTTCCCGTGATGTCCTCATGGAAACAGATACGCGGCTGCGAATGCGCGCCCTCCTTTGTATATTTTAAACTGCCATCTGGATTTTTGTCAAACCCTACGCCTAATTTCAGCAGATTATTTATCACATCCCGGCTGGAGCGGATCATGATATCCACACTCTCCTTGCGGTTCTCGTAGTGTCCCGCGCGCATCGTGTCCTCAAAATACGCATCATAATCTGTCTCATCCCGCAGCACGCAGATACCTCCCTGCGCCAGCATGGAATCACAGCTCTCTATATCTTCCTTGCAAATCATTAAGATCCGGTCTTCCGACGGCAGATTTAAAGCGGTGTACAGACCGCCTACGCCACACCCGACGATGACCACATCATAATTTTCCTCCCGGACCATTTTGTTGCCTTCCTTTCTATACCATACGTTTGCACTTATCTTTTTATCCTGCAGATAGTTCAGCCTTCAAATCGCAGAATACTATCTGCCACTCTATGCTCCTATCGCAAACAGAGTTCTCTTTCAATCCAAAACTTCATTTGTGCATCCGCACCAGTATAGCACATATTATTTCATGTGACAAGACATATGTAATGATATTTTGGGTGATTCTGCAAAAAACATATTACTATTCACGCATACGTGCCCAGTAACCAAAAAACTCCAGTTTCATTGACAGTCCACCATAAATCCATTAAAATACCTACTATAATAAGGTTTTTGCCAAATTAAATTTAAACATATGAAGAGAAGGTATTTTCATGAAAATCAATCACGTACACGCAGTCTATTTCAGCCCGACCGGCAACGCGAAAAAGGTTATCATCACGCTGGCGCAGGCCATCGCGGACACACTCGGCGTCCCGATGGATTCCTATGATTTCACGCTGCCGGAAAGCCGCGAAAAAGTCCATACATACGGGACAGAAGATCTGCTCGTCATCGGCACCCCGGTCTACGCGGGACGCATCCCGAACAAGATGCTCCCATTTGTACAGACCCATTTTGAGGGAAATGGCGCGCTCGCCATTCCGGTGGCTGTCTTCGGAAACCGCAACTTCGACAATGGGCTCATCGAGCTTCGCAATGAATTAGAGGCGCACGGTTTCCACACCATTGCGGGTGCCGGTATCCCGACCGAGCACGTATTCAGCGACAAGCTGGCAACCGGACGTCCAGATGCAGATGATCTCGCACAGATCCATGCATTCGGCATCAAAGCAGCTGAAAAGATCACTTCCCTGACCGAAATCCCGGCTCCGATTGCCGTGCGCGGCGATGATCCGGTCGGACCATATTACACACCGCTCGGCACCGACGGAAAACCGGCTGTCTTCCTGAAAGCCAAACCAGTTACTGATCTGGAAAAATGTACCGGATGCGGCATCTGTGCAACGGTCTGTCCGATGGGTTCTATCCCGGCGGATGCACCGGACACCTGTACCGGTATCTGCATCAAGTGCCAGGCGTGCATCAAGATCTGCCCGGCTGGCGCCAAATACTTCGACAACGAGGCTTTTCTGTCCCACGTTGCGATGCTGGAGCAGAACTATACACGCAGAAGTGAGGCGGAGTATTTTATTTAAAAAATATATTTTGACAAACGGCAGCTGCCAGACAGGAAGAGATACTTACTGTATCCACCTGTTTAGCAGCTGCCGTTTGATTTATATCTGTTTGATTTATACCTATTTACAACGTTTCTGCGTCTTTATCATCACCGTTTTCTTTTAGTTTTTACGGTTCTTTTCTTCTTCCTCCCGTCTGCCGCTCATCCATACATAAGCAGATGCGATCAGTCCGAGTGTCAGCATCAGAGCCGATGTGTTTACTCCGTCCTCTCCTGTCTTCGGAAGTCCCTGTGCAGGAATGTTTTCAATCGGCACTTCCGCCGGCTGTTCCGGAAGCACCGGTTCTTCGGTGACTGTCCCCGGTCCCGCAGAGGTTGTCTTCTTTCCGCCAGAACTGGAACCGCCGCCTCCATGACCGCCGTGGCTTCCGCCACCCCCATGATCCGGGGTTGGATCTGGCTTCGGAGCTGTCTTTCCGTTGACAAAGTTTACTTTCAGGGTTTCGCCGCCTTTGATTGCGCCCATATAAACCACAGCGCTCTCCACGCCGGTGGCCGGGTTAATCACACTGCTTACCCCTTTTTCGGCTGTCATCTGCTGATACGATTCTTCATCGCAGATCACATAAATATTGGAATCCACCTTATATCCATCTGGCGCCGCCTTTTCCTGAAGGTAATAGACCACTCCCTCTAAAAGTGCATAATCAATATTCAGGGTTCCGTTGGTCGTCGAGACGGTATAATTTAACTCTTTGTTGTCCGGATCGTACTCAACCCAGCCATAATATCCATCTTTTACCAGTTTCTGGCTCTTCGTCCCATCTTCATTTTCTACCGTTTCGTAGACCGGATCCACATAAACACAGTATTTTGTCACATCCGTTGTCTTCTGATTTCCCTGTTCATCTGTCTCCGTCTTGCTGTCTATATACCAGAGATAGAACGAAGTCTGCCCCTCGCCCTCGTCATCTCCGAGCTGGCTGCCATCCGTATCTACCTTGGTCAGGTTGAAAGTGCCATCCTGCTGTTTGAGAACCATGGAACTGTACCAGTTCCAGGCGGTATTCTGATAATTGTTATCTGAACGTTCGCCATCGATATTGGTTGCCATGGTAAATGCAACCCAGGTAGCTTCTTCCGCCATCAAACCGGACTTTAGCAATGCGTTAAAATAGGCATTTGCCTTATCCCATGCACCATCCGTTTCATTTAACTTATCCGCCATATAATCGCCGATCGTCATCTCACACCCATCCGTCGCCCAATTTCCATGACTATGATCGTGACCCAGATTTTCATTTTCCAGGAATTTTTTCATATCCTCCTGGCTGCCGACATTGAAGCTGAAAATATTCTGATAAAAATTATCATACTGGCTGCTGGAATGAAGCAGCATCGGATCTAGAGAAGCCAAGGAAGAATTTCCGCTCTCTCCCGCTCGCGTTAGTTCATTTTCCGCTGCTTCATTCTTAGAAAGCAGTTCCTCGATCGTCGTGTAGGAAGTTCCTCCTTTCTCGTTGTAGTATTTAAGAACTTCTTTTTCTAGTGTCGTGTTATTTTTAGAAAGATATTGATTCAAGGCATCCTGAATTTTATATTTTGATGCCCGGATTGCATCAATCTCACCGCCACGCACCCACGGAGCATAATATTTACTTCCATCCGCCTTGATCGCATAATTGTTTTTTCCGCTGGACGGAATTAATTTTACAACATACTTTCCAGAACCTTTTGGTTTTTCTTCCACCTGTGCACTATTAAAATCGCAATAATAGCAATCATATTTTTCTGAATACAGATAATATTTTTTTCCAATCTTATAAACCGGATCTCCAACATTAATATCGTCTTTCGTTAATTTGATATAGGATGTCGTTAAATTTCCGTCCTTATCAATTCCGTACTGGCGCTGAGACTGCGTGTCTTTCAATGCCTCATCAATCAGATTTTCAATAACTCCTGTTGTGCTGGAATTCTTTATATCATACTTGGGAGAAAGAAATCCCTTCGTATAATCATCCGGCAGTTCCTGTCCGTCAAATCCAACGACTCCTGTCTGATCCTGATTGCTCATGTCCGGTGTCGATACGATAAAGCTGTTATTTTTATACACATATGTATGTTTGGAACCGTTGGTAATATAAACATCAAATACCATTGTACATCCCGGTTCCTCATACGGACAGACTGTTCCATTTTTTATATTATAGCTATATTCAACTCCATTGAAAACCTGACGGATCGTATTTTGTCCGTAATACTGTGCATTTTCCAGCTCGTTCGCACCTTCTTTAGTCTGGAACCACTGTTCAAACTGCTTCTTTCCAGCCGCATTGATCTCTTCCATCACCTTGCTCAGCTCAATCGTCTGGTCACCCTTGGCATCTTCTTTGATATTAAAGGTTACCTTAAATTTTCCAGTTTCTTTATCATAAAAATATTCATAATCCTTCTCTTCCGGTAAAACAGGTTTTACCTCTGTCTCCTGGCTGCCGCCCGTCTGGTTTCCGGAATTATCCACATTTTCCTGTCCATTCTGAGAATTAGAATCTCCGGCTGCTCCCGACGCCGAACCTGCAGAGCCTGTACCGGAATTGGCATCCGATTCGTTCTTTTTCGAGTCGGACGGCGCACCCGGAATAATTTCTACCGTGTCAGACTGAGATGGGCGTTCGATCGAATCGTATGGATTATCCGTCTGTTCACCCGACGGATTCTGACCGTTTTCTTCCCCTGTCTGGCTGTTTCCATTTTCATTCACAGAACCCACAGTTCCGGCTTCATTTCCTTCACCAGCTCCATCTGAGCCCTCATCTCCAGAAACATCCGCTACCGTAGAACCATCCTGCACTCCAACAGTATCTTTCCCAGCAATATTCTCTGCCTGTTTTCCAGTATCAAATACTTCTTTCTCCATCCACTTATCCAGATCGACTTTCTCCTGCGTTCCCGCTGTGTCCACACTTTCTTTGACAACTGCCGCATCATCCGCATAAGCAGTCGCCGTACCGAAGGAACTAAACGACAGCATCAGCGCCAGCAATACTGCTATCGGACGGCGCATCTGATTTTTATACTTCCGTCTCCGGCTCCTTCCCCTGATTTTTCTCTCTTTCATCCCTTTACCTCCCTTGATAGATCTATTTCCAGATGCAGTAGCATATAAACATTTCTTTCCGGTCCGTTTCCATGTTATGTCTTTCTGTCTATCCAGTTACTGCATCATGGTAACGCATTTTGTTTTTCCACATCTGGAACATTCCCCATCTTATTCTGCGTTACTGTTCACGCATACGTGCCCAATAACGGAATTTGCCGTGGCTTTGCATTTAAATACGGCAAATTCCTGCTGCCACCACGTTTTCTTACGGCACTTTCGGTTCCAAAAGTGCCTACCCGGGAACAGTTACTATTCTGCCGATTCATACGCATATAGAATTGTCCGGGCATTGTTAAATTCATAGCTGCATGTCACAAATGAATACAAACGCACGATCGTCCCCTCGATCGGCGCGGACGCGCTCGCGCCCGCTGTCATCTGCTGAATATATGACGCAAATTCTTCTCCCGATGCAAACTCCGTTTTCCGGCGGATCGCATCCGGCGATGTGCAGACAGCCGCCAGGGCTTTTAAATGAATCTCCCGCTCCGGCGTATAAAGAATGATTTCTGAATGCTGATCGAAATAGCCCTGATCCTTGTATCTGGAAATGTCCTTAAACATACTTCCATTCTTCATGTGATGGCCGTACAGCACGTTATGCAGGGACGAAAAATCTGCCCGATCGGCATAGTCCAGAAAAATCGTGCCCGCCGTGCTCTTCTGCCCGTTCAGGTCACGGTGCAGGTAATAATCATTGTCCTTCCCCTGAACCACCGGATAATTGATCTGAGTTCCCGGAATCTGAATCCAGGCAACGACGTCCGGATTCTGGGAATCCAGCACTGCGAAATCAATTGCTGACACATATTCTGTCTCCTTTATTGCATCCGTCTCATCTATCTCATTTTCCACTTCTGGCACTTTTTTCTCCGGCATTGTTTCTCCTGTCGTCCCTGCTTCCGACATTCCCACAACCTGAGCGGTCAGCTCTTCCTGCGCCTTCTCCTGACGCATTTCATCCCATTTATGCATTGCCACCCCCGCTGTACCGAACGCCAGACAGATGACAGCTATCACAGCCGCTGCTTTCCGTGTCCACTTTTGCATCGATCCCTCCATCTTTGCCCGTGAAACGTTCTGCGCCTTTATTTGTTAAGCAAATTATATATTTTTATAAATGATGTATTAATTTGCATACAAAACGAAACAGATAACAGCATAGTTTTAGGACAGCGCCATTTTTTCTGGCGCCGCCCTAAAAACCTGCTCTTATAACCGGGCAATTTTTATTTTTCTATGTCTCGTCTTACTCTTCCGTCTTTTTTCTGCCCGTCATTAATACATAAGCTGCTGCCATCATTCCAATTGCCAGCAGAGCCATCGGCACATCCATCCGATCCGTATCCCCGGTCTTCGGAAGTCCTTCTGCCGGTACAACCGGCTGAGGTTCTGGTACAACCGGCGTAACCGGTTCCGTCGGCTGGGCTGCCGGTCCCGACGCGGTTGTGGTCGAAGACTTTTTACTGCCAGAACTACTTCCGCCTCCGTGACCGCCGTGGCTTCCGCCTCCGTTATTGCCTGGATTCGGGGTCGGGGTAGGATCAGATCCCGGTTCCTGGCTTCCATGTTCTACCACATATGATACGGTCGGCTTCGGGAATTCTTCTGGCCGATACTCATTTCCACGGCTGTCTACCGGATACAGGACCGCCTCCTGATTGGTATAGAGCCCTTCATAGTGCTGGCTGCCGTCCCGGTCATATTTTCCATAGGTTCCATCCGCCGTCTTTGGGTTTATCAGTTTTACGGTATAGGTCAGCTGCACCGGTGCAAAGTTTGAAACTGGTTCATTTATATACCAGGTAAACATCTCTGTCTCTGCCTTATTTCCCGCGTCATATACCACTTTAAAACGATAATTCTGCGGTCCCGGTTCTCCGTCTCCAAAATACCAGGTGTTGCCCTCCTGATACATAGAAAGCGCTTTTCCCCCTACTGTCAGCTGGTCTAAGTGATCGAAATCAAAGTTATAATCCTCTTTCACATAGCCCATATAATCTTTCACAACAGAACCTTTATCAACGGCATACAAAATATCATTTTCTATACTGTCAAATGAAACCTGCTTTCCATTCGCGAGGTACCGCATGAAACTCATTCCCCACTCATAGTTACTTGCCGTTCCGGGCGGCGTAATCGGCATCGCATAGCAGTGATATCCTTCCGAAGCTGCCTGTGCGTACGCCTCGTATGAAAGATATAATGCCTTATCGATCGAATTCACATAATTTCCTGCTTCCTCCACCGGTGTAATAAGCGATGCATCCGGTTCCGTTCCATATGGATAGTCGTGTGTATCCTTCTGCTCTGAAAGTCTGGCTCCTATGCCGGTCAGCCATGCATTCCAGTCCGTCGGTGCCTGATTATTTCCATACTTGGATTTCCAGTTATCCGGTCCTGCAAAATGTTTCGGAGAATCTGCTATAAATCCCCAGGCAACCGCCGTCGGATTCTCATTAAACATATAGGTAATACCATCACTGACAACTACCAGTGTCTTGCGTTCATCTTCCACTCCTGTATCCTGGTCTAACATTGATTTACCCGCTAAAATACCTGCGTGAAGATTGGTTCCACTCTTAATTTCCTGACAAATGGCTGCTTCAATCGCCTCATATTGGGTCTCCAAATCCATAAATCCATCCGTATGCGCTTCCTTGTTAAAGAGCACTACTCCCACTTTGACCTTTGCTCCCTTTTCCTGCACTTCTTTCTTGAGGTTCTGAAGCATTTCCAATGCCTGCTCTTTCAGTCCCGTGCTGGTTGATTTATCTAAGACAAGCACCACATCACTTACCAGCTGCTCCTCCGCTGACGGCAAGGACAAAGCCACTTGAGACTTAAAATTTTCATCCAGCTGTTCCGCTGTCTTCGATTTAGAAGTTCCTCCCTCTGGAATCGTCGGAAGTTCTCCTCCCGGAATCGTATATGATACAGTCGGTTTCGAAAATACTTCCGTTTTTCCTTTTTCCTGATCGCTTCCAACCGGATGCAGCACTGCTTTCTGGTTCGTATAAAGTCCATCATACTCTTCGCTTCCGTCTTCATCGTACCGTCCATACGATTCTCCTGGATTGTTCTTCGGATTTACCAGTTTTACCGTATAGGTCAGCTGCACCGGTTCATTATTTTTTACCGCCTCATTCATCGTCCAGATGAAATGTTCTCCTCCTTCCTTATCCGACGGATCGTATTCCACCTTAAAACGATATTGAGCTGCATTCACGTCTTCATTTCCAAAATAAACGGTATTTCCATCTTTCCATTTAGAAAGCTCCCTGCCGCCAACAGTCAGACGGTCGATGCTCTTTAAGTCAAAATTGTAGTCATCCTTGACCCAACCCATATAATCTTCCACAGTCGAGTCCCGATCGACGGCATAAAGGATATCATTTTTGATATCTTCAAAACTTACCGTTTTTCCGTCTGCCAGATATTTCACAAAGCTCGGTCCCCATGGATAGCTTTCACCAGCAGATGAACCAATCGGCATCGCATAGCAGTGATACTGTTCCTTCGCCGCTTCCAGATATGCCTCATAGGAAAGATAGAGCGCTTTATCAACGCTATTGGCATATTTTTTTCCTTCATCAGGTGGGGTACATGGCGTTAAATCTCCTGGCTCATATGAATGGTCAAATGCATCGCCCTGTGCATCCATCTGCGCTTTGATTGTACCCAGGCGCTCGTTCCACTCATCCTCCGATAATGCTTTATTATTCCCATATTTAAGAATCCAGTGATCCGGTCCCGCCCAGGAATGTTCTGAACCATCATTCTCAAATCCCCAGGCAACCGCCGTCGGTTTTTCCCCAAAAATATAGGTAATGCCATCGCTTAAAAGCACCAGACTCTTTCTTCCTGCTGCCACCTGCGTATCCTCATCCAGCATTTTCTTGCCTGCAAGGATTCCAGCCGAAAGATTCGTTCCGCTGCTAATATTCTCACGGATCGCTGCCGCAATCGCATCATACTGGGTTCCCAAATCCATAAAGTCAGACTTGTGCGCTTCTTTATTGAAAATAACGACTCCAACCTTTACTTTTGCGCCATTTTCCTTTGCCTGCGCCTGCAGCTCCTTAAGCATCTCTAACGCCTCATTTTCCAGCTGCACGCTGGTAGATTTATCCAGCACAAACACAATGTCATTTTCCAGTTTTTCCTCCGCTGACGGAAGGGAAAGTGTTACCTGGGATTCAAAATTTTCGTCCAGATTGGTAGCTTTTTTAGACTTCGAAATCTGCCAGTGTGGAATTTCTTCCACTTCCACTGCCGACAAAACAGCTACGTCTGTCAGACCAAGCTCCATCGCGGAAGTTACAAATGCGGCTGCGGATGCATTCTTAATGCCTACCGTTTCATATGAATCCCCCAGAATGCGTTCGAAATTGTCTTCTTCTGCTTCGTCGCCTACAATCGCCTTATTTTTTTCGTTTTCATCGTTCTCGTTCTCTTCTTCTTTTGCATCAGACGGAGATGCCATTGCAGCTGAAGTCAAAAACATCGAAAAATGAGCCGAACGTGATACCTGAACTGAACCTTCGTCCTGGGCGCTGTCATTTTCTGAATCCGATGTATCTGCATCGGATGTATCTGTTTCGAACGCATCCATGTCTGCTTTTTCATTCTCGTTCTCAGAATCCGGTTCCGATAAATCTTTCTTGTCATCCGCTGCTTCCGATTCTTCTTTTATTTGATTGTTACCTGTATCTGAAGCATTTTCCTGCTCCTTTACATCGTCCTCCAGAGCCGTATCCTCTTCTGTGATATCTTCACTTCCTGCCGGAACTGCACTTTCCGGTTCTTTTACCTCATTTTCTATCTCGGTCGGAACCGCTTCCTCTGTCTCCAGCTCAACCTGCTTTTTTACTTCACCAAATGGCGCAACCGTCATCCATGCGCTGGCTCTTCCATCCACCAGAATCCGTCCGGTGCGCTCTTTTGAAGAAGAATTGGTCATCAGGAAAATAATTTCTTCATTTCCGCTGATCGTATACTGATCCATGTCCTCTTCATCCTCTAAGCGGGCATACATTTTCAAAGTAAGCCGGTCGTTTTTCTTCTCGAAATCTGGATGCAGTTCATATAGATTTCCTTCTTCAAACAGTCCCTCGTAGGTTTCTGCCTCATCGCCGGAAAACGTAAATGCATCCTCTTTTACTGTCTTTCCTTTTTTAGCAGCATCCCGGATTGCCTGCCTGAGGACTTCTTTTTCCAATGAAAATTCCTGTCTTTCATCCCCTCCTTCGGATGTGGCAGCTGCAAATGCGGCTGTATTTGCCACGCTTGTGCTCAACATACTGCTGCACAAAAGCACTGACATGAAACGCCTTGACTGACGTTCAAACCATCCTTGACTGTAACTTTTCCCCTTTTTCTTCGCTTTTTTCATTCTTTTTGCCTCCTGTCTTATCTATCATCAACGCAGGTCCCCTTATGCAGATTTAAATACCTCCCTTCTGCACCGCTTTCACGCCATGTTCCCGCAAAAATGGCTCGTACAATTCCTCTTCTGCTTTTTTCCGCGCTGCCACCGCATCCTCAAGGTTTACGAAGGTTCCAAGGTTGTACACTTTTCCCTGAAAGCCGATCGCTGCCCGCCACCGGGAATTTTCCCGCTGGTAGACGCCTCGGTAGCCGCTTGTATTGTTTGCCGTATTTTTCTGGTTGGCGATTCGTTCCAGGCAGGTTCCGCCTACAAAATGAATCGCTTTTTTCATGTTTTTCTTTCGTGTCTCCGCCTGCAGGCACCCACAGCTCTTGGTTTTTCCCGCGCACAGGCTTTCTTTGGATGCCTCAATCAGGCGTCCGCAGCTACAGACACATTTCCAATATCCGCCTGTCCGGTTGGAATTATCCGCCTCTTCAAGCACTTTCAAACGTCCGAACTGACGGCCTGTCAGATCGATCCGCCGACTGGACGGAAGCTCCTTCCGATAGCACCCGCAGCTTTTCGTATGCCCTGTTTTCAGATGGGACTCCTCCACGGTCTTTTCTTTCCCGCAGTCGCACCGGCACAGCCAGTAATGGCGGCGGCTTTTTGCTGCCTGTTTTATTTCCCGGCAGACAGTCAGACGTCCATACCGGCGCCCCGTCAGATCTTCTCTCACATACTCCACCTCCCCGGATGACATAATGGGAATTATGTCATATCCGACTGTTTCATTTTTTCTTTTATTTGCAAAGCTTTTGTCGAATTTTCCAGATTTTGGATAGAATATCTGTGTTATTTCAAGTACTGTTTTTAACGCCTTTGTATGTTGAAATTCTTTCTCAGAAGTGATAAACTTAATAATAGAATCATATATTTAGATATGTATGCAGATTTTTTCCATTTCATGACATAATTCCCATTATGTTTTTCGTCAATTTTCCCTATCAATCAACAAACCTAATTCCAGCTGTCTGCGGCACGCTTCACGGCTGCTGATGATCGTATAACGTCTTGTCGTTTCCACGCTGCTGTGACCCAGATAGTCTGCCAGACGGACCAGATCGTGATCGCGCTCATAAAATATCTTGGCAAACAGATGGCGCAGATTGTGCGGATATACCTTGCTCGGAAGAACACCCGCTTCGGTGCAGACGGATTTCATGTCCGCCCACACATTCTGTCTGCGGACTGCCTGCCCGTTTTTTGTGACAAAGATGCTGCCTCTCACAATCCGCTGCTTCTGGCAGTACTGCGTCAGATACAGCATCAGCGACTGCGGCAGCAGGATCACCCGCTGTTTTCCCTTACAGTCGATCACTACTTCCCCCTGTGCCAGCGATTCCGCTGTAATATATGAAAGCTCGCTGATTCGTATGCCCGTGCTCGCGATCGTCTGCAATATCGCACAGAGGCGTTCATCGCCGCGCTCCCGCGCCGCCTTAACTAACTTTTGATAATCGCTGCGCGTCATTTCCTGTCTCTCATCACAGAAAATCCGCTTCTGCACCCGGAACGTGCGGACACAGTATTCCTGTCTTCCGATAAAATGAAAGTAGCTGTTCAGAGACGCAAGCATCGAATTGGCGCTGGACGTTTTATAATGAGCTTGCAGATATTCCTTAAAAGATATAATTGTATTTTTATCCCAGTCTTCATCAGCAAACATCAAAAACTTTCTCACGTCCCTGCAGTATTTTTCGATCGTGTGGCTGCTTTTTTCCTGTTCTCTCAAATAATCCCTAAATCGTTCCAATTCATTTTGTGTTTCCTGTTTCAATGCGTTTCCTCTCTTTCTCACGAAACTTTCTCGCGTATTTGTTTTTTTCGCAGCTGTTTTTTCTTTCACAACTGTGACCACTTTTCTATTTTCTGAAAAGTAATCTTATAGTATACGCACCGGAAACAGAAATCTCGCAAAAAAAACATTTTTGCTCTTTTAATCGGATTTTTGCAGAACCAGACATCACTGCGCCCGAAATTTTTCACATGGACTCTCTTTGATCTTCACAATAAAAACAGGACAGCCGCTCCCATATTGCTCGGAACAGCTGCCCTGTTTTTTCATATATTTTCTTTTATATTCATTTTACTCGTCCGCCCGGATCGCCCAGCGCATCTTCGTCGAGCGGGCACGCGGGTTCTGTACGCACTCCTGCGCGGACGGGCGCACCACATCTTTGGAATATTCTTTATAGATACCGGCGCGATATCCCTCTTTGAGCGCCGCTTTCACCAGTTTATCCTCTCCGGAATGGAAGGTCAGGATCGCTGCCCGTCCGCCCGGTCGAAGCGCATTTGGAAGCTTCTCCATAAACTCATAGAGTACTTCAAATTCCTGGTTTACATCGATCCGGAGCGCCTGGAAAACACGCTGACAGGTCTTCTTGACTGTCTCCTTTTTCTCCTTTTCCGGAAGGAAATCCAATGTTTTTTCAATGATTTCACGGAGTTTCGTGGTCGTATCGATCCGATTTCCACGGCGGATCTCATCCGTGATCGCTTTTGCCAGCTCCTCGCAGTACGGTTCGTCTGAATTTTCGTACAGCATGCCCGCCAGCTCCTCACGCTCGATCGTGTCAAGGCGCTCGGCGGCGCTGATGCCTTTTTCCTGATTCAGGCGCAGGTCCAGCGGTCCATCTACCTTGAACGAAAAGCCTCGCTTCGGATTGTCAATCTGCATCGAAGACACGCCCAGATCGGCTAAAATAAAATCAAAACCACCCGCTTCTTTGGCAATCTCATCGATTGTACAGAAGTTCTGGAGACGGATTGAAAGCATGTCCTCGCCATAGCCCGCTTCTTCCAGGCGTTTCCGCGTCTTGGCAGATTCCTCCGGATCAACATCGGTCGCATACATATGTCCCTGCCCTTTCAGGCAGGCCAGCATCGCCTTCGTATGTCCGCCGTATCCTAGCGTCGCATCAAATCCGACCTGCCCCGGCTGGATCTGCAAAAAGTCCAGAATCTCCTGCACCATAATGGAAATATGCATGCCCGCTGGTGTATTTCCCTTCTGAATCACGTGCTGGATCGTGTCCTGATACTTCTCCGGCTGCAACTCTTTATATTTTTCTTCAAATTTTTTTGGATATTTTCCTTTATATCTGACACGCCGTTTGTGTGGTGTCTGATTTTCCTGATCCATAAAAGCCTCCCATATCTGCTTAGATTTTCCATTGATTTTCCCATCTGTCAAATCGAAAATCATATTGGTTCAAGCATATATGGAAGGCGTTCAAATGTCAATTCTTTCTTGATTTTTCCAGATAAAACGCAGCATCATAGGTATACAATAAAGGCGTTTTGGTTGAAATGTTTCTCCGGGCAGATGTTTGCAGATGAGCCATCAAATCTTTCTGTATATAAAATACTCATTCTCCCCAATGTCTGACGCTCCTGCCTGCCCGGATACTCCTTTTCAACGTACATAGTATGACAAATTGTGTGGTGTTTTGCATCGGCGGAATACTTGACACGGCATCCCGCTTTCAATAAAATGATTATATACCGTACATTGATGTACGATACAATCCCTTTTTAGCTAATTTATATAATTTTTACTTATTTTTCATGTAATTATACACAACTATGAGTGTAAAAAATTGCACCAGAATCCTACATGACAAATATACATGATTGCACATCTTATGGATATCTAACAGGAGGTTTTATGACGCACGATAAAAAACGGCTGCTCTCGATCGGCGAGGCAGCCAAAGCGTTGGAAGTGACCCGGCGCATGATTTTAAATTATGAAGACAAGGGTCTTATTCTGCCGGATCAGAGAGACGGTATCAATGGAAACCGTTACTATACAGCAGACACCGTCTCGCGCATCCGGAGCATCCGCATTCTGCAGAATCTCGGTCTGTCGCTGGATGATATCTATGCCTATTATCACGGCACGACGGATCTGGAGCCGCTGATCACTCGTCTGGAAGATCTGCGTGACGAGATCAGCCGGAATATTGAGAAATTAAAAGAACATTCAAAAGGGCACAATGACTTTGAAATCCGACAGATAGAACTTCCCGCCCAGACCGTTTACTGCCAGGATCTGCATTCGACAGAACTTGAAGACAAGAAAGAGCAATTACGTGGCGTCTTCATCAAGGCGATCCGCCAATATGGTTCTGACACCACCCAGCATATGTTTTTCACCGAATACAACCTTTCGAATCCGGGCGATTTTACCTGCTGCATCGCCGTCCCGCCGGAAAGCCGGGGTGAACATCTCGTCACCCTGCCTCGCCAGAAAGCGCTCTGTATCTTTTATCACGGTGCCTATGAAGGTCTTCCTGTAATTGTGAAGCATCTTTGTGCGTATGCAAACAAATATCAGATTCCATTAAAGGGCACCGCCCGCCACCTCTATCTGGAGGGACCGCCCCAGCACAAAAATCCTGAGAATTTTCTGACGCAGGTAGCGGTTCTGATGGCGGATGATACCCTTTAACCAAAACTTATTTCTCTAATTTTATTATTTTAATTCCTCTGGGCGCAGCACGCATTGACCCACTCTATAAAATTATCGGCCGCGGCAGCCCGCATGGACATAAACAAAGCCCTGATCCGTATAATCCGTAAAACTCCGGTACTCCGTCAGATCCTCCTGCGCCGCATATCCCGGCGTATTGACTGGAAATACGATCGGCTCCGAACGTGCCTATCTGTATCCAGAATCACTGCCTTACACTTCAATCGCCCCAAACCGGAACGAATACAGGTAGCGCTCCGCCACCCTTTTTCCTGTCATCTGTTCTAGTGCGCGGGTATAGTAGCGCACCTGTGCCTCATAGCGGCGGATCAGAATGTCTGAATTTTCCACATAATCTGTCTTATAATCCACCAGAACCAGCTTGCCGTCCTCCTCAAAAAAGGCGTCGATGATACCCTGTATCAGAATCCGCTCATCCGAATCCCAGTCGCCCATTTCGCGCGCCGGAATACCGATGACGAACTGTTTTTCCCGGTACAGTTTCCCGGCTGCTGCCGCTCTCTGCATGCGTTTTCCCAATGAACTGGCTGTCAGTTTTGCCAGATCTGAGCCGCGCACCAACGCCGCCGCCTCGGCATCCATCCGCCCCTCAGCCGCCAGCTTCGCCGGAAATGCATTTAACTCCTGTCTCGACATTGCCTGCTCAAACGGCAAAAACTGCAACACACGGTGGTACGCTGTACCGCGCGTCGCGCCGCCTTTTTCTTCCTGCTCCTTCTCCATAAACACTGGCAGCGTCGGCAGAAATACCATCTCCTCCTCTTCTTCCTCCATGCCCTTTTTCTTGAGTTCAGAAACGGACATCTTGGTGTTGAGACTCAGATCGTCCAGGTATGGGTACTGGAAATGGTAGTTGCTGCTGATGATCGATTCTATTTGCCTGATATTTTCGAGCCGATTTTGCGTGTTTGGATGATTCTCGTCATTCGACAAATGGCTGTCCTCCCCCGCCAGCCACCGCAGCCACTCTCTCGATAACGTCTGGCGTATCTGCGTGCCGATCTCACGGTCGATCTGGTCGGAAAGCGTTTCCATCTGATATGAAATCCACGGATTTTTTTCCGGAATACTCATCAAAATCCAATCCAGATAAGAGGAAGCCAGCGTCAGAATCGTATACGGAATCGCCCCGTGTTCGGCTGCCACTGCGCTCCACTTCGCAATCCGATCCTCCAATTTCCGGGAGGACGCCGTCAGAATCAGTTTTTCCTTCGCACGCGTCAGCGCCACGTAAAGAACACGCAGTTCCTCGCCCAGCGCCTCCAGTTCCATCCGGCGTTTCATCACATTTTTCTTGAGCGTCGGTCCCTTGATGCGCTTCTCGCTGTCCAGATAGTCGGTTCCGATTCCCAGATCCGCGTCGATCAGAAGTTTCCCCCGCGTATCCTGCTTGTTAAAATTTTTTCCCATTCCAGCCACAAACACGATCGGAAATTCCAGCCCCTTGCTCTTGTGGATGCTCATGATCCGCACCACCGTTCCCTCGGAATCCGCCACCGGCGCCTCGCCAAAATCTGTGTTATATTTTTTCAATTTTTCAATATACCGGATAAAATGGAACACGCCCCGGTAGCTCGTCGCCTCGTAAGCAGCCGCTTTCTCCACCAGCATATCCAGGTTGCCGCGCCGTCCCGCCCCGCCCGGAAGCGCCGACACATAGCGGTAATAGCCCGTTTTGTCGTAAATCCGGTAGAGGAGCTCGTGCATCGGCAGGTAAACAGCTTCCTGGCGGAATGTATCCAGGAGAGTAAAGAGTTTTTGGAGTTTTCGGCGCAGGTTATTCTTTTGAATTAATTTATTTTTTTGAAAACGAAACGCATCCGCGATCGACGACTCGTCACTTTCGTCATTCGACTTCACCGGTCCATCCTCGTTCATATACTCCACAACCGCCCGGTAAAGCCCTGCATCCCGCGACCGGTCAACGCCCGCCTTATGTTCCGCCACAATCCACGCCATCTCCTCATCAGAAATGCCGCCAAACGGCGATTTGAGCACCGACGCCAGGGGAATGTCCTGCATCGGATTGTCAATGACTGCCAAAAGATTCAGCACCGTCTCGACTTCCAGCGTATTAAAATATCCCGTCCGAGACTCTGCGACCGCCGGAATCCCCTGCGTCGCCAGCACCTCGATAAATTCTTCCGCCCATCCGCTGACGCTTCGAAGCAGAATCACAATATCCCCGTACTGCGCCCGACGGTAAGCGCCAAGCTCCTTATCCCAGATCGTGATCCCCCGTTCTTTATCCGTCATCTCACGGATCTTTCCGGCAATCATGCGCGCTTCCAGCTCTCTGGAGGTGTAATCGGCTGCCTCATCATCTAACTCAGGGGATTCCGTCTCTTTCTGCGGCTGCGCCGACAAATCCACCAGCAAAAGCTCCGTCTTTAACTCATCCAGGCCATCCCGCTCTTCAAAGGCTGCGCCCGGATGCAGTGCCGCATCTTCCGTATAGGATATATTTCCCAGCTTTTCCGTCATGATACGGTAAAAAATCGCATTGATCGATTCCAGTATGTGATCCCGGCTTCGAAAGTTCTGGTGAAGCTCGATCTTCTGGTGCGCGCTCTCCTCCGACGTGTATGTGCTGTATTTTTCCAGAAATAATTCCGGTCTCGCCAGGCGGAATTTATAGATACTCTGCTTGACATCGCCCACCATAAACACATTCGGGCGGTCAAAGCGTTCACCGCTGATGCACTGGATCAGCGTCTCCTGAACCAGGTTGCTGTCCTGGTACTCGTCCACCAGAATTTCGTCGTACTGCACGGCGAGCTCATCCGCGACTGTGCCTGGTACGCGCACTGTCCAGGCATTTTTCCCTTGCATCTGATCGGTTTCTTCTGCACTTGAAGTTTCCTCCGCCTCAGAACATTCTGCTTCCGGTTCTGTCAGGATCTCCAGCGCAAAATGTTCCAGATCATGAAAATCCACCACATTTTTCTCTTTCTTCTTCGCCCTAAACCGCCGTCCAAATTCCTGCGCCAGCTCCAAAAGTTCCAAAATCCGCTCTTTTCCAGCTTCCATATCCGCAAGCATCTGCTCCGGGGAGGCAAACAGATACTCTCCTTTTAACTTTTCAACTGCTTTTTTGACCCGGCTGCGGCAGTCGGAAACAAGCGCCTTTTTCTCCGGATCGACCTCCCCGTTTTTGCCGCGGATCGCCGCCAGACGCGAAAACGTAAATTGTTCCAATGCCTCCGAGATCGTTTCAAACGAACCGGCTGCCCCGCAGACTGCCTCCGCATGGCGCAGATCTTCCTCGATCATCGGCAGGTACGGCATCGGTCCCCCCGTCTCCTGGCAGATCTCCCACGCCTCCCGAAGCTGTATTTTCCACTCCTGCGCCTGCAATGCAATATCACGCAAAAGGAACTGCATCCACTCCGTCTGCTCCAGCTCTCCCTGTTCGGTCAAGAGCAGCTCCTCACGGCATTTTTCATACCACGCATCCGGCCACGGGTTACTCTGGGAGAAATTGTAGACCTGCATCACATACTCGGCAATTCCATCGTCCGCCTTGCCCGTCGCATACGCGTCCACAAACTCCTCATACCGTTTCCCGCCGTCGCGGTAATAATCTTCCAGCAGCCCATCCATCACATCAGCGCGCATCAGAAGCATTTCGCCCTCATCGCCAACCCGGAATGCCGGATCGATGTCCAGCCGGTCAAAATGTTCCCGCATGATATGCAGGCAGAAGCTGTCGATCGTCGTGATCTGGGCAAACTGAACCAGAACTGCCTGCTGCTGGAGATGTTCATTTTCCGGCTCCGATTCCAGTTTTTTCTCAATCGCCGCCTGGATCCGCTCCCGCATCTCCGCCGCTGCCGCCCGGGTAAAAGTCATGACAAGCAGGCGGTCTATGTCCTTCGGGTTCTCCCCCTCCGTGATCATCTGGATGATCCGCTCAACCAGCACCGCGGTCTTGCCGCTTCCGGCCGCTGCCGACACCAGGAGGCTTTTCTCCCGCCCCTCAATTACCTGCTTCTGTTCCCTGGTCCAATTTACTGCCATTTCTCGCCCTTTCCTTTTTCATGACTGGTTCATTCTTTCATTCCCACAGTCACAGCCAAACACAAACTTACCGTTCCGTTTCCTTATCCTTTTCTTCCATCTTCCCCCAGATCTCCTCCGGGCTCAGCTTATCAAAACGCCGGAACTGGTAGCCGTCCGTTTTCAAATCAAATCCGCACACACTGTGGTACGGGCAATAATCGCACGCCGTTTTCTGGCCGTTTTTGTACGGCGACGCCGCAATGTTTCCATCCAGAATCTCCCGCCCCATATGCTTCATTTTCCGGTTCACATACGCGCCCAGCACACGGAATTTTTCTTCCCCTGCCGCCTGCGAACGCCGCTCAACGATCGCCTCATTTTTAATCGAAACCGGCACAACATCCGAATCCGCCGTCGCCTCCTCGCCCAGCCGGTTATCCAGATGTGCCAGTGCCTCCCGATCGCCGTTTACCAGCCCGTTCATCCGCAGTGCCTTCAAAATATCGGCATTCGTTTCCTCCTCCGACTCCACCGGCTTGCGCTCCACCATCGGATCCTCGATATGATAATAGAAAAGTCCCGCTGGAACCACCGTTTTATCCGGGTATTCCCGCCCGATCTTCTCCATCGCCGCATCCATGTAGACAACCAGCTGCAGCTGCAATCCATAATAAATATCCGTCAGATCAAATTTCGTTTTTCCCGTCTTGTAATCAATGATCTTAAGGTACAGCCGGTCGCCATCCTCGCAGAGATCGATTCGGTCAATCCGCCCGCGCAGATGGATCGCCTCCTCGCTTGAAAGCGGAATCCGCATCGCTTTCAGGTGATCCATCGGTGAAAAACTGACCTCAAACCCGGCTGGCTCAAAATCACCTTTTTTTAGCTGTTCCGTCAGTGCCCAGATCGTCCGATCCGTGATCCGGTATACCTTCCGTTCCAGATACTGGTTCCGGTACGAGCTTCCCAGAATCGCATTACCGTATTCCTCCGTGACCGACGCCACACACTCCGCCACCATTTTCTGGCGGTCTTCCTCCGAAATGCCGGAAAACAGACGATTTTCCTCTTTCATCCGCGTGAAATACATGTCGATCGCCGCATGGAACAGATTTCCGATATCCGACGGGGCAATCTCGTACATCTGCCGTTCCGACAATTCCAGCCCATACGAAAGAAAATGTGCATACGCACACGACGCATACAGCTCCATACGCGTCACACTGCCCCGCAGAATCGGGCTATAGAGCGCCCGCGCCGCCGCCTTCCCGATGCCCGTATCCTGATAGGTATAAAATGCAGCATCCGAGAGCGCCTGCATTTCATCCCGGTACGATTCTGCCTGAATAAAGTATCGGTACAGCGATATAAACTGGTCATTTTCCCCGCTTTTTTCATCCTGCAGTCCCCGAAGCACCCAGCTCATGCCAAGCTCCGGCGACCAGAGCGCTTCCTTCTCTTCCTCCGGCTGTTCCAGACGTTTCTCCGGAAATAATTTAAGCAGCTGCAGCATCAGACTCGAAGGACGCATCGCTTTTCCCTCGGCAGAGGACGCCGCACACGACAGATAGAGATAGTCCGACGGCTTTGTCAGCGCCAGATAGAGATAAAATCGCTGCAAAAAGCTTTCCTCCCGCGCGGTCGGCGCCAATTCTACCTGCATTTCCCGCAGCGCCCGGCGATCCGCCTCCGAAAGGATCCCGCCGCGTCCCGAAACAGACGGCACTATCCCGTCATTGACTCCGGCAAAAAACAACACTTTTATATTGGAAAGACGGGTTCGCGTGATATCGCCGACCACTATCCGGTCCACGACCGCGGGGATCAGTCCTACCTTGATCTCCGCAAAACCGGCGTCCAGAATCTCTGCATACTCCCGCTGTCCCATGATCTCCTCGCCGAGAAGCGCCACAATCCGGTCAAACAGATCCATCACCAGCCCATACACCTGCCCATACTCCTTGGCAAGACTCATATCGCCTACTTCTTCAAACTGCTGCGCCATCGCCGCCAGCTTCTGCTCCATCTCAAATGCTTCGAGAAAATGGACCAGCGCCTCCGTCCGCTCGCGCACCGTTACTTTGCGGTTGGAAAACACCTCCCGAAGCGGCAGAAATGGTGTGACAACCGCCTCGCGGAACTGATTTAACTCATCCAGATTGATAAGCTCAGCCCCCCGGTACACGCGCTCCCATGTGCTGTTCCACCGCTTAAACCCGCGGATTCCAAGCGCAATCACATAATTTTCCGCCTGATAGATCACTTCCGGTGAAAGCCCCGCAAGCGGCATCACCAGCCCTGTTTTCAGGAATCGAAACACCGATTCATAGGAAAAGCCCGATTGCAGCACCTCCAGCGCCGCCCGGATTAGTTCCACCATCGGGTTACTTAAAATATTTTTCTTATAATCAATAAAACACGGGATCTGATTCTTCTCAAACTGCCTCAGAATCTCCGGCGAATATGTCTCCAAGTCGCCGGTAATCACCGCGATCTCCCGGTAACGGATGCCCTCCGATGCCACCAGACGCCGGATTTCTCCGCATAAGAAAGAGATTTCCGCCTGCGGGGTTGCTGCTTCAATTAGACGCAGGCTTTCCCGGCCGTGTTCAGCCGCAGCCCCGCTTTCGTTTCCGCTCCCAGAATGATACACCTTTCCCCTATATCGGAACAATTCATTTTCAATAAATCCCAGTTCCGGACTGTCCTTAAATCTCCACATTGGTTTTTCTTTCAACAAAATATCCTCATCCCGGCTGCATCCGGCAGCTGCAGCACGGTCAATCAGACGGCAGACGGTATGACGGCTCATGTAAAAGAGCTTCTGCTGCACGCTCTCGCGGTACGGGTTGTCCTCCGGATCCATCGTGACCGTCACAATCACCTTCCGGCAGCACCGGAATAAGAGTTCCAGAAGCTCATACTGGATCGGCGTAAAGCCCGTATAGCCATCCAGCGTCACAACGCTGTCGCGGATGAGCTGTGACTGCGGCAGCACCCGGCAGAGAAGGCTTAAAATTTCTTCTTTTACGATCACTTTTTCCTCGGTATACGCCTGGAATGCCCGGTATAAAACCTGCATATCCAGAAGCTTCTGGCGCAGCAGCGGGCTTTTCGTCTCCCCGATCAGCGTCTCCAGCTTTTCCTCCGTGATGCCGTACTGGAAAAACTCAGACAGCATCGATTTGATCTCACTGATAAAGCCCGCCTTGTCCAGATGCCCTCCAAACAGGTGCAGATTTCCCCGGACGCCCGATGAGACGCGCCGCAGAACCATCGATTTTCCCATATCATCCAGCACCGCCAGATTTTCAATCGCTAGTTCCTCAAACACCCGGTATGCCAGACGCTCAAAACTGACAATATCGATATTCATCACGCCATGGTTCGGATGCAGCATCACGATCTCTTTCTGCGTCTGCATCGTAAACTGTTCCGGCACCAGAGCAAAAAAACGTCCGTCCGGCTCTTCCATCGACTGACGGATCAGATTTTCATACAATGTCCGTGTCTTTCCCGAACCGGAACCACCGATTATAAATTGCAATGACATAGTTTTCCCTCTGTCTTTCTGTCTATGTTTTCTGTCAGATACCAAAGCATTTCCGCCCGGATGCATCCCGGATTCCCATTTCTTCCCGGTATTTCGCCACGGTCCGCCGCGACAGCGTGATCCCCGCTTCCGCCAGTTTTTCTGACAACACGCGGTCGCTGAACGGCTTTCTCGGATTTTCCGTTTTGATCAGATGGCGGATTGCCTCCCGCGGATCTCCGCCTGTTTCTATCCGATTCACCACTTCTGCCTGAACCGCCGTTTCTTCCTGATTCGCCGCCTCTTCCCGATCTGCCAGTCTTCCCTTATCCGTCATCCCAAATCCCCCCGCAGCCATGTGTCTTGAAAAGAAATATGACAGCGGAAAGATCCCCCAGCGGCATTGCAGATATTTTTCACGCACTGTCCGGCTCAGCGTCGGCTCGCTGACCCCCAGCGATTTAGCCGCCTGTTTCTGCGTCCACGGAGCCAGTTTTCCACTTCCTTTTGCAAAAAACTCCCCCTGTACGCACAAAATCTCTTCTGCCAGCCGCAACAATGTCTGATTGCGCTTCCCAATGCACTGGCAGACCCATTCAGCCTGTTGGATTTTCCCCTCAATATAGTCCTTTGCCTCCGTCTCGGTATCTTTCTGCTTCATCAATGACAGATAATACGGATTGATGGCAATCTGCGGCAGTGTCTCATCGGAAAGCTGCATTTCAAATCCGTGTTCCGTCTGGGTAATAATTATATCTGGTACGATATATTTATCATAGTTCTCATCCCCATATCCGCTTCCTGGTTTGGGATTCAGCTCCCGGATCCGCGCTGCTGCCAAAAGCACTTCCTCCAGTTTGCAGGAACATGCACGGGCAAGCTGCTTCATCTGGTTTTTCCCAAGAAGATCCAGATGGTTGGAAATGATGCGTGCTGCCAGCATTTCGGTTCGCATCGTTTCATTCTGAACAATATCAATCACCGCGCTGCCGTCCTCTTCCAAGCAAGACAACTGCATCAACAGGCACTCCTTCAGCGACCGCGCCCCGATCCCGCGCGGTTCCAGCCTGCCAAAATTTTTCCAGATACGCTCCCCTTCTGTCTCCTCAATTCCCAGCCCAGCGCAGAGTTCTCCAAAATTCACGCTGAGATATCCGCTTGCATCCAGATTTTTGATCATATAGCGGAATATTTTTTCTTCTCTTTTCGTCAGATGCAGCATACACGCCTGTTCCAGAAGTGATTCCAAAAGCCCCTCCTGGCTCCGTCCCGGCTCTAATCGTCCCGCCTCTTCTTCCTCATCCTGATAATAGGTCTGGTTCTGGCGGTCAAGGCTGGCAAGTTCTTCAAGTCTGCTGATTTTCTCGTTCAGCTCTCCATTTTCTTCCAGCCGTCCGTTCTCCGGCTCCCGCTCTTCCAGATCCACCACTGGATTTTCCAGCGCCATCTCTTCTATGTACTCTTTCAGCTCTATCTGCCCCATCTGAAGAATATTTGCGGATTGTATCATTTTCTGGGACAAGGTCTGTTTGAGCTTTAACTCCTGTTTCAGTTCCATCGTACCACCCCTGAAAAGATGTAAAACGCCCAGATGCCTCGCCGTTTCTGCCTGCGAAGTACCTGGGCGTCCTGTCTTTTGCCTGCCTAATTACTGATCCAGCTCGTCCTCGCCGACCAGCTCATCATATTCCTGCTCGTCCAGAAGCTCGTCAAACGCATCTGCCACGATCTCATACTCATCGTCGTCCTCGATGTTTTCCAGGTTCGGCTGTCCGTTCTCATCCTCGCTGTAACGGTACAGATATACCTCTCCGTCCTCTGCCTCGATGTCATCCATCGGAAGAAGGGCAATATAATCCTTGCCGCCTGCCGGGAAAATCGTCAGAACAACACACTCAATCTCTCTGCCGTCATCCAATGTCAGAGTCACGGTCATCTCCTCGCCGTTGTCGATCTCTTCCTGCGTCATATTCTTATTATCTGCCATATTTTACCTCTTTCTTTTCTATGCCTTTTCTACGTCCCACAAGATCCGTTGGCGGAATCCTGTCTTGACTCCACTGTATCAGAGTATTCTGTAAAAATCAAGACTTGACTTCCTCATTGTCCTCTTCATCTGCCGCCTCGTTACTGTTCACGCATACGTGCCCAGTAACGGAATTTGCCGTGGCTTCGCATTTAAATACGGAAAATTCCTGCTGCCGCCACGTTTTCTTACGGCACTTTCGGTTCCAAAAGTGCCTACCCGTGTACAGTATCGCCGCTTCATTCCGATACGCCGCCATCTATTCCAGCCCCTCATCCGGCACCTGTACGCGCATTCCACGTGCAAATGCCCGGTTTAAGCGGATTGTGTGCCGTGCCAGCGGGTTAAACAGCATATAGATGCAGAATACCGCCTCGATAAATTCGATTGCCGCCGCCGTCACCAGCATGAAAACCAGCGGAAATGGCAGCCACCAGCTCATCTGAAGCAGCGATACGCCGCCCCACACGATACTCGCCCCACGCCCGATCAGCATCAACACCGTAAGCACCGGGCTCTCCCGCAGCATCAGCATATACCAGCCATAAAAAATAAACGGTCCCAAAAGCGTCATGACCGCATTTGTTTTCTCCATTCCATAGACAAATGTCATAATCAGATAAAACAGGCAGTACAGAACCCGCACCCCCGTCAGAATCCGTACCATCCAGTGCAATGCCTCATTCTGCTCCCCGTAACCCGGAAGTGTTTTTTCCATCTGTTTTACCCACATTGCCCATTCCCGCTGCACTGCAGCGTACTCCGGACGATGCTTTCTCTTTATAAATCCCATTCAGAGTCCCCTCTCTAATATTCAATTCCCCGCCGCGCCAGGATTTTCCGGTCAAACGGATGCTTGATTTTTTCCATCTCTGTCACGTAATCAGCCCGCAAAAGCAGCTCCTCCGGCGGTTTCCGCCCCGTCATCACAACCTCCAGCCCCGCTGGTCTGTGATCCAGAAAATCCACTATATCCACCAGCTCCAAAAGTCCCGAAGAAAGAGAAGCGCAGACCTCATCCAACACCAGCAGAACATCGCAGGTTTCATTATTCTGTATTTTCCTGCTTCTTGAATCCTCCGTTTTCCCACACCGCTTCACTGCCTCACGGCACGCTGTCTCAAACATACTTTTATAATAATCCGCTGCCTCCTGCTTCACTTCATCGGTCATTTTCCACGTGAATCCAAATGTTTTTTCACAGGGAATCAACGTCACCTCCGGGAGCCGCTTTAAAATCTCCACCTCCCCAGACTGGTCCGTTTTTAAAAAGCGGGCAGCAACTACCTGTTTTCCCGTTCCTGCCGCCCGGACCGCCAGACCGATCGCCGCCGTCGTCTTTCCTTTTCCATCGCCGCAGTACAGATGTACACATCCCATATATTTTTCCTTTTCTTCCTTATTTATCTCGCTTTTCATCGCACTCATACCAACTATCTTATCATATCAAACTGCCAACCACAATATTTGCCCGATTGAAAATTTACATTGAAATATTTGGCATCTTACTGTTCACGCATACGTGCCCAGTAACGTAAATTTCCCCATATACGCAATCTGGCGGTCTGATCCCAAGGACCAGAACCGCCAGAAAACCAAACTCAATGATTCAATTTTACCAAACTTCTAACTTCAAACTTCTAATTTTCCTATTTGAATGCAGCAACCAGCTCTTCCGCATCCTTATAACCTTGTTTTTTCAATTCCCCGATATACCACTCGGTTACCGGTTCTACAATCGCCTTGAAGGAATCGATATCCAGATCCTCATACGGGATGACCTCGACACCATTCTTGGACTGCCATCTGGAGAGGATCTCATCGTCGCCTGCGCGGTTGATCTCGCGCTCGTACTGAACGGCAAGTTTGCCGCACTCATCGACTACCTCCTGCTGCTCCGGTGTCAGGCTGTCGTAAATATCCTGGTTGATGCAGAAGAACAGGCAGTCATAGTTTGCATTCCACATGGAAACGTATTTCTGTACTTCCTGTACGCTTGCCGCATCAATCGCCGGAAGCGGGTTCTCCTGTCCGTCTACCGTCCCCTGCTGCAATGCCGTGTAAGTCTCGGACCAGTTCATGTTGGTCGCATCTGCGCCCCACAGCTCGTAGCACTTCATCAGAAGGTTTGAACCAGCCACACGCACTTTCAGGTTCTTCATATCTTCCACGGAACGAACCGGGCGCACGCCGTTCGTGAGCTGACGGAAACCATTTTCCGCCATACCCATACAATGCAGGTCATAGGAAGAAAGAATCTCATCCATCTTCTGACCTGCCTCGCCGTCCAGCTTCGCGTCGGCGTCCTCCACTGAATCAAACAGATACGGCAGCGATACCACGTTGAAACGCGGGTCAAATGCCGAATAAATCAGGTTGCTGTGCATCGAAATCTGCACCGGATCTCCGTTCATCAGCGCCTGGATGCCCTCGGACTGGTTTCCACCGGTCAGCTGATCCGCTGCGTAAACATCTACTTTGACCTTGCCTCCCGTTGCCTGATCCATCAGCTCGCCAAACTTGCGTCCTGCCTGTGCCCAGGTACTGGTTTCTGTCGTGGAACACGTAAAGTTCCAGGTCATTTCCGGCCAGTTTAGGTCACTGTGATCTTCCACCTGATAGGTCGAAGAATTTTCAATGCCCGCCGTCTTAACTGCACTAGCCGCATTTTCAGTAAAGGTGTTTACCAGATCCTCTGCATCATCAAAGCCCTGGGTTTTCAGTTCTCCGATAAACCATTCCGTTACCGGCTCAGCTGCTTTCTTAAAGGATTCGATGTCGAGATCCTCATATTTCAGCACCTCCACACCGTTCTTAGTCTGCCAGCGATCCAGAATCTCCTCATCGCCTGCACGGTTGATCTCACGCTCGTAAGCAACTGCCTTACGGCCTGCCTCATCAACAACCGCCTGCTGCTCCGGTGTCAGGCTGTCATACAGCTTCTGATTGATGCAGAAGAACAGGCAGTCATAGTTTGCGTTCCACAGGGAAACATATTTCTGTACTTCCTGTACACTCGCCGCATCAATCGCCGGAAGCGGGTTCTCCTGCCCGTCTACCGTGCCCTGCTGCAGCGCCGTATACGTCTCGGACCAGTTCATATTGGTCGCATCTGCGCCCCACAGCTCATAGCACTTCATCAGAAGGTTCGAACCAGCCACACGCAGCTTCAGGTTCTTCAAATCTTCCACGGAACGAACCGGATGTTCACTGTTGGTCAGCTGACGGAAACCATTCTCCGCCATACCCATACAATGCAGGCCATAGCTTTCCAGGAGCTCAACCAGCTTGTCGCCCGCCGGACCATCTAAGACTGCATCCGCTGTCTCAACAGAATCAAACAGATACGGCAGTGATACAACATTGAACCGCGGGTCAAATGCCGAATAAATCAGGTTGCTGTGCATCGAAATCTGCACCGGATCGCCGTTCATCAGTGCCTGGATGCCCTCAGACTGGTTTCCACCGGTCAGCTGATCGGCTGCGTAAACATCTACTTTGACCTTGCCGCCGGTCGCCTGCTCCATGAGCTCGCCAAACTTGCGTCCCGCCTGTGCCCAGGTGCTTGTCTCGGTTGTGGAACACGTAAAGTTCCAGGTCATATCCGCCCAATCCAGATCGCTGTAATCGCCGATCGTGTTGAAATCGTCATTGTCTGTCTGGGTGGTTCCGCTGTCGCCTCCGGCTGTCTCGCCATTTTCAATGGCTGCCGCACTTCCCAGTGCCGCCGGCAGACAGGTCGAAATCTGCGGAATATAAGTAATTATCAGTAAAACAACAATGGAAGCGGCTACCATCGGAACGACTGCCCTGGAAATCTCCTGCAGCGTTACGCGGATACCGTCTCTTAATTTGATGCCGATCGCGACAAACAGGTTGACACCGACCGGAGGTGTTACCTGACCAATTGCCAGGTTGACCGTTGCCATGATACCAAATGCGATCACGTTGTAGCCCAGTGCCTTGCAGACCGGCAACATGATCGGGATGAAAATGTACATCGCAGAATTTGCATCAATAAAGCAGCCCGCGATCAGGAAAATAATGTTACAAATCAGCAAGAAAGTAAACTGGTTGCCTGCCACTCTTGCTAACAGTTCGGAAGCAGCCGTCGAAATACCGAAACGGGTGCAGACAAAGGAGAACAGCGACGCACACGCTACGATCAGCATGATGCCGCCGGTGGTCTTTGCCGAATCAATCAGAATTTCCCACAGGTCTTTAAATTTTACTTCCTTATAAATAATCATACCGACAAACAGACCGTACACAACGGATACGGCTGCCGCCTCGGTCGGTGTAAAGATGCCTCCGTAGATACCGCCCAGAATAATGACCGGCATCAAAAATCCCCAGAATGCATCCTTAAATGCGTTCCAGCGCTCTTTTGCGGATGCTTTCTCTACGTTGGACGGCACGACATGATTGCGGCGTACCTCCAGCATAACGACAACTACCAGAGCCAGACCCATCAGGATACCCGGAATGATGCCTGCCATAAACATATCTCCGATGGAAACACCTGTGATCGACGCGTATACGACAAACGCGATACTCGGCGGGATGACGATCGCGATGGAACTGGAAGTTGCCATCAATGCCGTCGAGAAGGCTGCGGAGAAACCGCCCCGCTCTATCATCGCCGGAATCAGGACCGCACCCAGGGCCGCTACCGTCGCCGGACCGGAACCGGAGATCGCGCCGAAGAAGCAGGCTACGATGATACACACATTCGCAATGCCGCCTTTTCTGTGACCGACACAGGTGTCAACGAAACGGATCAGGCGCGTGGAAATCCCCGCCTTCGCCATGATATTTCCGGATAATACGAAAAACGGAATCGCCAGCAGCAGGAATTTACTGATGCCGGAGTAAATATTCGTCGCTACAATCGTTAAAGAAGTACCGGAATACAGGATCGCCGCCGCGGAAGAAAGTCCCAGACAGACGGAGATCGGCACATTCAGCACCAATAATACGAAAAAGGTAATAAAAAGAACTGCGCTAACCATTTATTTGTCCTCCTTTTTCGTACACTCATCGAGACAGAACTCGATAAAATGAAGAATCATGCACGCCGAACCGATCGGTACAAAGGACCAGAAGATCCACTCCGGCCAGTTCAGCACAAAGGTACGTTTCTGGTTCGCAAGCTGCGCCAGTACCTTGTCCATGCCATAGTAAAATAAGATTCCCATAAAGAGAACCGAAAAGATCGTAATCAGAATCACAACCGGCTTCTTTGCTGATTTCGGCAGACGCTCTGTTACCAGATTTAAGCCTACCAATCCGCCCTCACGCGCAGACAGCGCCGCGCCAAGCAGCGTAATTAATACGAAAATGGCAACAACCAGCTCCTCTGTAAAGGACCAGGACTGGTGAATCACCTTACGGGAAAATACATTTCCCACCGTCAGTACAAGGATCAGGAGCATCGTGACTACCAGCACGGTTTTCTCAACCATCGCCACAATATCCATCAGCTTTTTATATCCATTCATACTGCGCTCTCCTCCTAAAATAAGTATCTCATTTTTCCACATTTCTGTCGGCTGTACGCATTCATCTGAACGTTTTTGTGTCATAGGACACAATTTCCTAAGGCATAAAAAAACGCCCCCAGATAATAGGGACGAATGAAGTGCCAGATTTCTGCTAAATGTTCTGTTTTTCTCGGAAAACACGCAAACATATGCAGCACCAAACAAACAAACGCTGCTCCCGCTTGTGCGGGATTCGTACAAAAACAGTGACCGCCGCGCCCTTGCTCTCAGTCAATCGAGGCATGAACGGTTCCGTTTTCATATGGAACTATATCAAACTAAAATTAAATATTGCTGATATGGAATATATTCTACACTTTTTTAATAAATACGTCAACCATTTTTATAGACTACGGTCTATTTTATAAAAGCCACATAAAAATAGCATAAAAGAAATAAAATTCTTTTCCCTCAACCTATTGATGATTTGATTTTTCTATACTATAATAAACATCATACGCTTTAAAGTGCGAAAATCTTTTAGACAATACAGGAGGATAAAACTCATGGGATTTGAATATGTCAGCAAGCTGCCGACCCCGGACGAGATTCGTGCACAGTTTCCACTGGCACCGGAGCTGGCCGCAGAAAAAGCTCGAAAGGACGCTGCTATCCGTGACGTCTTTACAGGCGACAGCGACAAGTTTCTTGTCATCATTGGTCCGTGCTCTGCTGACCGGGAAGATGCGGTTATTGATTATGTAAACCGTCTTGCCAAGGTACAGGAGAAAGTGAAGGACAAACTGATTCTGGTTCCTAGAATCTATACCAACAAACCTAGAACAACCGGTGACGGCTATAAGGGACTTTTACACCAGCCAAATCCGGAAGGTAAGCCAAACTTATACCAGGGTCTGATCGCGATTCGCAAACTTCACATGCGTGTGATCGAAGAAACCGGCTTCTCGACCGCAGACGAGATGCTATACCCGGAGAACCTGACCTACCTTTCCGACGTTATGTCCTATGTTGCAGTCGGCGCACGTTCCGTTGAGAACCAGCAGCACCGCCTCGTTGCCAGCGGCATCGACGTACCGGTCGGCATGAAGAATCCGACCAGCGGCGCACTCTCCGTCATGCTGAACGCCGTACACGCAGCACAGCACGGTCATGAGTTCATCTACCGCAGCTGGGAAGTAAAGACACAGGGCAACCCGCTGACCCACACCATCCTGCGTGGTGCTGTCAACAAGCATGACCAGTGCCTGCCGAACTACCACTACGAAGACCTGAAGCTGCTCTTAGACCTCTACAACGAGCGTGATCTGAAGAATCCGGCCTGCATCATCGATGCAAACCACTCCAACTCCAACAAAAAATACATGGAGCAGATCCGTATCGTCAAGGAAGTACTCCACAGCCGTCGTCACTCCGACGATATCCGTAATTTCGTCAAAGGCGTCATGATCGAAAGCTACATCGAACCAGGCAACCAGAAAGTTGGCGAACACATCTACGGAAAATCCATCACCGACCCGTGTCTGGGATGGGATGATTCCGAGCGTCTGCTGTATGAAATGGCTGAAGGATTGTAAAATATAGAAATATGCAGAAAAAAAGTCCGGTGGAAAAGCTCCGCCGGACTTTTTTCGTTAGGAATTCGGATTTCAAAAAGGTTAAAGGATTAAATCTTTTGTATCATGCATTTATTATGGTTATAGTATATCATGCCTATCTCCAAAATGTTTGTATTCTCTTTAAATAAATTATGAAGAAATTCTTAAGATTCACCATTTCGATGCAATAAAAATCCGATTTGCTGCATTAATGAATATTAGGTTTATTGTTCAATTGATTCACATACATAAAAAGAACAGGTTTCGCCATTAAAAAGCTGTACTCCTGCATACAGAGGCTCTCTATCATATGTATATGTCACACTCTTAATATAAAGAAGCGGAGTTCCCTTCTTAACTTTCATCAGTTTTGCTTCTTCAGCTGTGGCCCGGCATAATTCAATCCGCTTCTCTGAAGAAGCAACTCTTACCTTGGCTTCTTCCTGCAGGCACTCAAACAGAGAATTATCATTAAACTGCTTTTCCAGAAGGAAGGAATATTTTACCGGGAAATAGTTCTTCTCAATGGCTACCGGTTCCCCATCCGCTGTACGCAGACGCGAAATATAAACTACATAGGATCCAGGTTCCAGATTTAACTGTTTTTGAATCTTGTCATCTGCCAGAACCAGCTTATTTTCAAGCATCTGTCCCCCAGGCTTCATATTCATATGACGGCACATTTCTGAAAAGCTCTGGAGATTTTTTATATCCTTCGCGAATTTCTGTCGGCAGATGAAGGTTCCTTTTCCCTGCTTCTTTTCCACAAGGCCCTGGCTCACCAGATCATCCACTGCACGCCGAACTGTGATCCGGCTCACATTGTACTGTTTTGCTAACTCTGCCTCTGCCGGAATTCGTTCCGTTGCATTATAAACCCCATTCTCAATATCTCGTTTCAAACTCTCCACAATCTGTGCATATAATGGAACTATGCTGTTTGGATTTGTATTTATCTCCATACCCTTCTCCTTTTCATTCTTTATAATAATTGAGCCCTACATCTATATAGTCAAAATGATATATAATGTTATATACACTATCATACTATTTGTATTGTTCCATTACAAGCTTTTTTCGTTATTTTAACAAAGAAATTGCATTATTTTTACTCGGTATAAAAAAAAGAAAAAAGCAGACCCACAATAACTACACGATTGCAGGCCTGCTTTCATATTATGTTTTTGTTTTTACATCAACTATTAATAATCAAATTTCCACATATAACGGCGATATGTCATCGGATGCATTCTCACATCTGCCATTGCTGAAATAAACTGCTTGGAAATCGGATGGAACAGAAGTGAATTGAAGTATTCTGCGACTCTCTCATCCAGTTCGCCTAAGCCAAGCTTCTCTGCATCGATAACCCAATGATGGCCGCCAAACTGATTTAAGAAGCGCTCTGCTCTCTCATCCACCGGTCTTGTACGTCCAATGCTCTTGAACAGGAGAATGGCAAGATCCTTGTCACAGGTTTCAAAAGCACCATGGAAATATTCACCGGAATGAATCGGAACACAGTGTACGGTCTGCATCTCCTGAAAGAAGCAGAATGCATCTGAATAGGATACCTCCCAGGCTGCACCACTTGACATTACATTCCATACAGTATCATCTTTGTAGGTCATGGCAAATTTAGCTGCCTCCGCACGTACATCTGTATATGCTTTTCCGTAAATTGTTTCCAGCTTCTCGAATCCTTCCAGAGCCTTGTCATATGCCTCATAATTGTCATATTCTTTTAAGAGCCAGAACGCAATCTTTAACGCCGTGCCCTGGCTGTTGTAATGAACCAAGGTTGGATCCTTATACCACTCATCTGCATGATAGTAGGTAATATAATAATCAGCCGTCTGCGCTGTCAGAGAATCTGCATATCCGGATAAACCAACCGTAACGGCGCCTTTTTCTTTTGCCACCTTTAATGCTTCCACGGTTTCTGCCGTTGCCTTAGTGGAGGTTCCAATCACAAGTGTATTCTTATCTACATTCTTCGGAGTTGCATTCACGAACTCACTGCTGTTATATCCCTGAACACGCAGAGAACTCTCCTGATTTAACAGAAACCGTGCCGGATAGGAGGATGCAAAGGATCCTCCGCAAGCCACGAAAATAACCTGTTTTAATCCGCCATTTTTATCCAGATCTGCTTTGGCTTTTGTCATCACATCGATGACTTCCTGCATACCTTTAATCATAGAATTAATCCTCTCTTTCTTACGTTTTGCCGTATCTTATCCTCTGAGGGCTTTGGTTGCCTGTTCGTCTACCTGATAATGAACTCCATCTGACACAACAACCACACCATAATCTTTTTTCGCTGCCTCTACAGACACCTTTTTCTCAATGACATCCTTTAATACCTTTTCCGGCTCACGCTTCATCGGATCACCATATCCGCCTGCACCAGGAGTTTCAACCCGGATGATATCGCCCTTCTTTAACGGAAAACTGGTTGTCTTGTGTCCCATTTTTGTGATAGTTCCATCCGGAGTTACACGGTAGAATGCACCGGCAGCGCCTTCTTTACCGCCATCTAATCCCCATGGATGGAATTTATGACGATCACCTAATCCGGTATATGCCACATCATCCTGCATCATCTCTAACTCACGCTCGATACCAAGACCGCCTCTAAACTGGCCGGCACCGCCTGTATCTTCCTTCAGTTCATATTTTCTGGCAAGAATCTTTGTGAACTCCATCTCGGTTGCCTCAATCGGCATATTAGAGGTATTGGTCATGTTTACCTGAACACCAGATAAACCATCTAATCCCTTCGAAGCACCGCCGCCTCCGGCAATAACCTCGTGGAAAATAAACACACTGTCTGTTCCGATTGCGCCTTCGCCTGCTAAAATGGTGGTTGTACAAGCACCATTACCAGCGGTTACTACGGTATCCGGGAAGATTGGTGCCAATGCTCCGAAAATTGCATCCGGGATTCGCTGCTGGCAGTCAATCTGTGCACCAATCGGACTTGGCTCTGTCGGATTTACGATACAGCCCTTCGGTGCAATGATCTTAATCGCACGGTTAATTCCCTCATTGGCTGGGATATCATCTCCCATTAATGCCTTAATGGAGAAGAATACGGCTGCTTTCGTACAAGGGTACGGCACATTGATCGGTGCTTTAATCTGCTCAGCGGTTCCTGTAAAATCAATTGTCAGGTCATCACCCTTAATGGTGATTTTCACTTTAATCGGAAGCGGATCCGGATATTTGTCACCGCAGCCATCCACATAATCGGTATAGCTGTATTCTCCATCCGGAAGTTCTGCAACGACTGCACGGACACGGCGCTCCGAATAGCCTACCAGCTCTTTCATGCACTCAATCAAATCATCCTGATAACGGGCATAAGCTTCCTGAATTCTCTGTACACCGATCAGGTTTGCTGACATCTGTGCGGTCAGGTCGCCCTCTCTTTCCTGTGGAACTCTGGTATTATCAAGAAGAAGATCCATAACACTCGGAATCAGTTTTCCATTCTGGCGGATACGGATTACCGGAATTCGGATACCTTCCTGGAATAAGCTATCTGCATCTCCGGATGTAGAACCAGGTACCTTACCGCCGATATCTGAATGATGCGCAATATTGGCAATCCAACCAACCAGTTTATCTCCCACGAAGGCCGGTGCTGCGATTACGATATCCGGCAGATGATTGCCGCCGCCATGATACGGGTCATTGGCAATATACATATCACCCGGCTGAACATTTTCCTTTCCGAATTTTTCATAAATATTCGGAACTACACTCAGCATCGAGCCTAAAAGTGCTGCTAAACTTTCCACCTGGGCAACACTATTTCCATCCGGGTCAATGACTGCAGTACACACATCGCGTCGTTCCTTCATATTAGTAGAATATGCACTGCGGACAATAATTCCATAAGTCTCCTCAGCAATGGACATCAGAAGATTGCGGACAACCTCAACTGTTACGGTATCAATCTGTTTTGCCATCTTACTTCGCCTCCTCATCATGAATCTTTAAGTTGTGATATCCATCTACGTGGATGACCCATCCTTTCGGAACCACTAACGTAGTATCCATCTGTTCGCAGATGCACGGACCAGGAATCGACTGACCCGGAACAAATTTATCTCTTAAATAGACCGGTGTTTCAACATACTCATCACTGTTCTGGAACAGAACCTGACGAACTTCGATCGGTTCTGGAATCGGTGCCTCCGGATGAAGCTCTGCTGCTTTCAGGTCCGGTTTATCGATAACGCCGATAGCGGATACACGATAACTTACAAACTGTACAATCGCATCTTCTTTGCAATAGCCGTAGCTTCTCTTATGCTCTGCATGGAAATCAGCCAGTGCTTTCTTCAAAGTCTCTTCCGTCATCTTTCCTGCCGGAACCGGAATGCTGATCTCAAAGTTCTGACGCTGATAACGCATATCAACGGCAAATTCAAAGTAACGTCTGTCTGCCGGAACACCTTCTTTATCCAGAAGACCGGTTCCCTGCTCTACCATGTTATCAAACTGCTCATTGATGTCATCTAAGTTTCCGGCTTCACCATTCATGATCTTAGTTCTGGATAAGTCGAATTTTGTATCTGCCAGAAGAAGCCCGAGACTACAAAGAGTACCTGGATGCGGCGGAATCAATACTTCCTTCATTCCCAGTTCTTTTGCCACCTCGCATGCATGAAGCGGGCCGGCGCCTCCGAATGCCATCAGGCTAAATTCGCGGACATCATATCCCTTTTCTACGGATACGCTTCGGATTGCACGAACCATGTTGGAATTTACGACTGTGATAATACCGTTCGCTGCACGTTTCATATCCAGATTGGATTTATCACAAATTTTTGTCTTGACAGCGTTTTTAGCCAGTTCAATATCTACATACATTCTGCCGCCAAGAATCTTCTTCTGATTCAGCTTGCCAAGAACAATATTGGCATCTGTTACGCAAGGATTCTCACCGCCGCGCATATAGCAGGCCGGTCCAGGTGTTGCACCCGCACTCTTAGGTCCTACCTTTAAGGCACCGCCTTCATCAATCTTTGCAATGGAACCGCCGCCGGCACCGATGGTAATAATATTAATCATCGGGATTCTGGCCGGATATCCTTCTACATAACGCTCATTCGATACCTGCGGTGTATAATTTTCAATTAAGGAAATATCTGCGCTGGTACCACCCATATCAAAGGTAATAATCTTGTCTGCTTCGCACTGTTTGCCAATATATGCAGCTGCGATAACACCGGCACTCGGTCCGGACAATGCTGTCTTAATCGGGCAGTCGATGGTTTCTTTTATTGAAATGATGGAACCATTGGACTGGGTTACATAGGGCTCTACCTGAATACCAAGCTTCGCAATGGAATCACGGAAATTATTTACATATTTTTCCATAACCGGTCCCAGATAACTATTCATAACCGTTGTACTCATACGGCTGAACTCACGGAACTCCGGTGCCAGTTTACTGGAAATCGTAACGTATGCTTCCGGGAACTCTTCATGAATGATCTCTTCAATTCTTTCTTCATGAACCGGATTAATGAATGAGAACAAAGTACAAACTGCAATTGCTGTCACACCCTGTGCTTTTAAGTATCGAACGACCTCTCTTGTTTCGTTCTCATCCAGCGGAGTCTCAACACTTCCGTCGTAACGGATTCTCTCTGTTACCGTACAGTTTAAACCGGACGGAACCAGTGGATACGGTTTCTGTGCCTGAAGATTGTAAAGAGAAGGACGTCTCTGGGTTCCGATTTCCATCAGATCCTTAAATCCTTTGGTAGTAATAAGGCCAAGGCGGCAACCTTTCTTCTCGATTAATGCGTTCGTTCCTACGGTTGTACCGTGTGCCAGATAACTAACTTCTTCCGGAGCTGCTTTCTTAATCTCTAATACATCCTGCACGCCCTTTACAATTGCTCTGGACGGATCCGCCGGTGTGGAACTATCCTTGTAATTGAACAACTCACCTGTTTCCTGATTAAAAACAGAAAAATCTGTAAACGTTCCTCCAACGTCTACGCCAATCATATATGACATAGTATTTCCTCCTATGTAGTGTATTTTTCAAGCTGCACCTTCCGGGTATGGTCGTTTACCCATCCGGACTTTTCAGGATATTGACATCATACAGTTTATATTGTTATATAACGTCATATCTCCTTTACTGATAACATACTCTTCTTTCCGTCATTTGTCAATACTTTTTCAATCAAAAATTCCATGCTTTTTGAGCCACCTTATGCTCTGTATATCTGCCTGCCTTGGATTAGAGCGATACCTCGGATCATTCTGCTCCAGCGCATACATTCCCTTATATCCAGCTGATTCAAGAATATCCAGATATTCACAGATGGGAAGATCCCCATCCCCAAGGGCCATGTGAACCGCCGGGTGGGAATCATGGAGATGAATATGTGATAATTCTGCTCCATGGGCTAAGTAACGTTCTATCTTCTGGTCCATATAAACCATTTGTCCTATATCCAGCATAGGCTTCATGCTTCCTGAAGGCATAAGGGAAATCATCTCTTTCTGCTGCTCCGGCGTGTTCAGCACGTTCGAAGACAGAGGTGTCAATGTCTCCAGCACAAGTAAAATACCCATTTTCTGAGCCTTTTCTGACAAACGATGCAGGCTCTCTTCGCTCCGCTTCCACGCATCCTCCACTGGTTTGTTGAAATAACCGCATCCAGCTGAAACCAACACCTTTGGGCAGTTCAATATTTCTGCTGCATAAAATGCACGTTCAAAATTGCGTATGCTATATTCACGTATTTTTTCATCTTCTGCTGCCAGATTGACCGGATACTGGCATTGCTCCGGCGTGATACAGCATACTGAAAGCTCACGGCTCCGAATCTGAGCAGCTTTTTCTTTCAGCTGCGCTTCGTCCATCGTATCCAGACAGAAGGACGGACCTGCTGCCCAGAGTTCCACATTTTGCATTCCCAGTAAAACAGCCGTATCCAGAAAGTACTCGAACGGATACCGCAGATACTGATAGCTCCCCAGTGCAAATCGTTCCTTTGATATCTGCACCATGACCCTCACTTCCTTTTTTATTTTTGTTTTTATAATTCTCTGTAAATCCGGTCATGCTCAGACTTCGGTACCGGCACACCGTCTCCAAAGGCACCATTCTTCAAGCAGGTTCCTGCTGAAAATACAGCTGCCGCTTTCAATGCCTCCGGAAGTATCTCTGCCCTTATCTCACTGTTTTTCCAGCTTCCCTCCGGTTGTGTTTCCAGCTTTTTCAAGATGGTAATCAGCATAGCAGTGGCAAAGCTGTCTCCGGCTCCCATGGTATCCACCGGAGTGACATAATCCGGCAGCTGGCAATAAAACCGCTCCCCATCAAAAACCGTTGCTCCCTTACTTCCACGGGTAGCTGTCACCACACTGCATCCCTTTTCATACAGCTTCCGGCACAGTTTTTCTGTCTCCTCATCATTCAGATCACTACAGGATAGAAATGCAAAATCAATATATGGGCATACACGTTCCACCCTGTCTTCCTCATTCCAGCGATACGAAAAATCATAGCTTACCAAGGGAGAAAGTCCATGCAGGGCTGGAAGCAGCCCATCGGTAAACCCATTGTTGGTTGTATGAATCAAATTAAAACCATCCGCATATTCCAAATCCTCTTTTTCCAGATAAATTGGATGCTGCTGCAGAACACCACCTTTATTGCTTCCTTTAAATACACGATCTCCATCTACAAGGGTTACTCTGGCAAAGCCATTTTCTCCTTCATAGATGCGGCAATGACTGTGTCCGACTCCGTGTGCATCTAAAGATGCCTGCACGTGATCCGCTACTGCATCCTTTCCAAATACTCCCATAAAATCCGATTCTGCTCCCAGCATTCTTGCATATACCGCAAAATTTACTGCCTGACCACCCGGATACATGGTTCCGGTATGCAGATATACATCACACACATTATCTCCAAGACCTAATACTTTCAGCATTTTCTGTTTCCTCCTGTATTTTTATCGATTGAATTTGTTTTGAAACGAAAAGCGGCCGCCTGGAAGAGGCCGCCATTCCCTGGCAGTTCTGTCCCAAGCGGCAGCATTATTCTTAATTTAAATTTTACTTATTTATTAAACTGACGAGTCTGATCATAAAGATCCTTGGTTGTAAAGAAGCCTTCATCCTGAAGCTCTTTTCCTAACGGTTCTGCTGCATCAATAAATGCCTGGCGATCAATGTCACAGAATGTTACGCCGCCTTCGTTAATTAACCACTCTTTATCTTCCTCCCACTTGTCGAGAGTTCTTTCAGAATGATGAGAAGCTACCTGTGCTGCTGCATCAGAAATTACTTTCTGATCTTCTTCCGATAAGCTGTTCCAGAACTGAGTGGAGAAGCAGATCTGCTCAACCGGATATGCGTAATCCACATCTGCTACATATTTTGCAGACTCATAGAGGCCTGCAGAACGATAGGAGTCTTTCGAACACTCACCACCGTCAACTACGCCCTGCATTAAAGCAAATGGATATTCGGACCAGGCAACTACAACCGGTGTTGCTCCCATCGCTCTCGCATTTTTCTCAAAGATCGGAAGGTTCGGAATACGATATTTCATGCCAACCATATCTTTCGGGCTCTTGATCTCTTTGTTTGCAAAGAAGATACGCGGATTCTTCTGGAATTCGAAGTTTACTACGTGAATTCCCTGATTATCCAGGCTCTCCCAGATTGGATCTGCCACATCACTCTTTAAGTAATTAATCATGGAATCGTAATTGTTAAATGCAAATGCCATGGAAAGAATGTTTAAATCAGATTCATAAGTTGCCAGGGTATCTAAGGCACACATCATGCCCTCCTGCAGTCCTACCTGAAGGTTCTCCAGCATCGTGGTCTCATTGCCAAGCTGCTCTGCGGGATAAAACTCAAAGTAATATCTGTCACCGATCTTATCATTTACCAGATCACAGAACTCTTCACAGGACTGCGGTGCCGGCTCTCCGATGGCTCCGGAGTTACCGAATTTGACAACCTTAGCTCCAGCCGGAGCCGGTTTTGTTTCTACTGTATCAGCTCCTCCTTCAGTCTTATCGGTGGTCTGTGCGGAGGCCTGCTCCGATGTGGTTGTCTGTGCAGTGGACGATCCACAACCTGCTAATGTGCCTACTGCCATGGCTGCCGTCAGGACAAGTGCAATTTTTTTCTTCATAAACTTTCCTCCTTAAATTGTGTACTTTATACTATCTTAATCTCTTACTCTTACATGGATCCTAACAGTCTCGGAAGGAACATGGTCAGCGGCTCCCAGAATGTTGTAATCATCAGTGTAATAAACATCGGGATCAGAAACTGTACCGTATATTTCAGTGCAGTTTCAAATTTATTACCGGTCGCCTTCGCTGTTACAAACAACGCTGGTGCCATCGGCGGAGTGATTAATCCAAGTGTTACATTCAGTACGGCCATAACACCCATCTGAACATAGCTCATACCAAGAGCCGTTGCCAGATTCATAAGAAGCGGTGCCACCATAATCAAAATCTGCATGGAACCAATAAAGCAGCCCAGGAATAATAACATTGCATTTAATACTAAAAGAATGATGATTTTATTTCCTAAGGACATCAGAAGAGTTGTCATAAAACCAATCAGACCACTGGTTACAATTACCCAGTTAAATACAAGACCGGTTGCACACAGACACATGGACATACCCGCGCTGGCTAATGTATCCTTTAATGCCTTTGTCAGCATCTTAAAGCTGAAACGTTTTAAGCAGATAGCCAGGATGACGCAATACATAGCTGCTACAACGGAACACTCTGTAGGAGTAAAGATACCGGTCATAATGCCAAGTACCAGGATAGCCGGGCCACCCAGTGCCGGAAGTGATGTATACAGAGAGTGGAATCGCTCGCCCCAGGATGCCTTCGGTGCCCGCGGGCAGGCAATGTGCTGGGTTTTCACTGCAATCGGAATCCAGATCATCATGGCCACGCCCATCAGGACACCCGGTCCCATACCAGCCTGGAACATAGCCAGTGTGGAGGTCTGGCTTAAGAATGCCCAGACAACGAAGTTGATGGACGGCGGAATAATCGGTCCGATACCTGCGGATGCTGCCGTTACTGCTACTGAGAAGTCTGGATCGTATCCGGCTTTTGACATCGCACTTACCTCAATGGTTCCAAGTCCTCCGGCATCTGCCAGAGCGGAACCGGACATTCCGGCAAATACCATGGAAGATAATACATTGGCATGTGCAAGTCCTCCCGGGAGATGACCGATCCATTTTTCAAACATTCCAAATAGTCGGTCCGTTAGTCCCACTTCATTCATAAAGCATCCTACAAAGAGGAATGCCGGTAATGCCAGCATGTTGAAATCAGCCAGGGAGTTTGCTGTTTTCTGTGCAAACATAACAAATGATTGATGGTTAAATACAATGAATTCAAACGCTGAAGCCAGCATTGCGTATGCAATCGGTACTTCCAGAAGAATTAATACCACAAAGGTGATAAAATAGACGGCTAAATAGGGATCCAGATTAGTCAAGAAGACCGCCTCCTTCCTTTTCTACCGGTACACAGATGGATTCATCTCCGGTAATTACAAATGCGATTGCCTTATATGCAGACATTACCAGCATAATCACTCCCATCACCAGAACCGGCAATGCATAGTAATAACCCTTGCTGATAGGAAGTCCTCCAACGGGAGGCATCTTCTTCTGCATCTGAAACAGCTGCCAGGATGCCGGAATATAAACCCAGCTTATCACAACAATCAAAAAGTTCGTAAATGTAAACATTCCTCTGCGAAATGCCTTTGGCATACGGTTCATGATAAACTCCAGAACTGCATGACCATTGTCCCAATAAACGGTACACCATCCAAGACACATGGACCATATCATCAACGCTGTTACACATTCATCAATTCCGTATATAGGGTGCTTAAATATAAAACGCATCAATACCTGAAGGAACAATAGTGCCATAAAAGCGAATATCATGTATCCGGTAAATACTTCCACCACACTATTCGCTTTATCCATAGCCTTACCAATTGAATAGATACTTTTCTTCATACTCTAATTGCCGCGCTTCGCTGCTGCGAATACGTACTCTCCTTCCTTTAAAATTAATTTCTATCATATAATGTCATGTGCTATAAGGGGTTCCTGGTTTTCTCTGCTCTGGCCGACCTATCCATTCAAATACTCGTCCAGATCCCCTTATATTATAATACCTTCAAAGACATCATATATCGTTATGTTATTTTTACCATACTTTGATTCATTTTGCAAGTATAAATTTATTTTTCATCGTCGCTTTTTATATTATCATAGGTTTTCTCCTTTCTTTTTTGTAAATTTTGCCAACTTTTGATTCATTTGCGTTATTATACGCAAAAAGTGGAACTCTCTCCTTCGTTGGAGAGCAGTTCCACTTTCATCTTATAACATTATATAATCTTTTGATGTCTCTCATTCTAACACTGCATCTTTTTATTGTCAAGCCTCTCTTTTAAAAAAACAAGAATAAAAAATAGGAGGTTCATGCTTCCCAACAAAAAGCTAAAGAGAATCAAGAATTCCGGATAAAACAGATCGCACAGCTTCCCCCCTGCCATGTTTGCACATACGGTTCCGATCACACTGCTGATGGTTAGACCAATGGAAATACTAAAGCTTTTCAGACGTTCATCCGATGTTTCCGCAAAACACTCTACGCTGGCACTCATATAAAGGGCAAAACTGACGGACTGAAGAATCTGCCCCAGATAAAGAGACCACTCACCCGAAAAAAGCTGAAAGCAAATCGGACGAAGCAGGTTTGTGCCCAAAGCTGCTGCCATCCCCCAGAGGGCCGGATAGGTTTTCTTTTTTCCAATATAGGCTAACAAAAGCAGACTCAAAAACTCTACTGCAGCTCCTATTCCACAAACATTTCCAAATAATTCCGCATCTCCTCCACGCTCCGCAATAATCAATGACAGGAAGCTGCCAACTGGCCGATGACTGAACCAATAAAGAGTGCTTATTGTTAAACAAAACAAAAAACGACGGCTTTTTACCAATTGCTGAAACGCCTGAACAAACGAAAGACTTTTCTCTGCCTCCCCTTTCTTTCGATGATTGCCAAGCCTGGTATCCGGAAGCAGGATGAGAAATGGAATCATCATAAGAAATAAAAGAATCTGCATCTGAAAATAACGATTCCATCCCCAGTGTTTGAAATAAAATCCTCCAATCACTGACATCACTGCAAATCCAATGGAACCACCGGCACGAATCCGGCTGTATATCAATCCCGGATAACTTTCCTTACTTAAATTAACCCAGGCATCCATCAGCTGACTAAAGGGATAGGCCAATCCGGCTGCCAGAACCAGCCCCGGCAGAAGCAGCCATGACTGGTTCATGAATTTTGTGCAAAAAGCACACACCATTGATACGATACCGATACAAACTAAAAGGTATCTTCTGGTGGGCAGAAATGTATCTGTTATATAGCCTCCCACCGGTTCCATCAAAAGATTGGCCAAAAATGTCAAACTGGTAATAATTCCGCAGACTGTGGCGCTATAGCCCTGCTCTGTTAAAAACAAAACGATGAAACTCGAAAAGACACAATAGACCGCATAATAAATAAAATAAGCCGAAAAAAACAGAACAGTACAGCTCCTTTTCCCTTTCACTAATGTATCTTTTCCCGCCCCAGTCATAACAAAACCAAAGGAATAACCGCCAGCGATAATCTCTGATTAAAAATACAGTTTCCATCCTGCCAGCCTTCCTCGTAAAAGCAAGCAATCGCATCCTTTCCTGCAAGATCCGATGCTCCCCCTTCTTCTGCTATCATAAGTCCATCGTTCCATGTAACACCATCATCTTTACTAAGCCGAATCGTGAGCTTCTGACGAGCGTCAAGACTCCAGCGAACAGACTCTCCCTGTTTCTGCCGTTCCAGCGCCGGTTCATCTCCATAGGCACAATTAACAAAAGCCATCTTCCCATCTGACAGTGACAAAAGAGCGCCTCCACAGATTGGATCCGGAAGTTCTTGATTTAACCAGGGTTCTCCCCAGCGTATAGTATCTTCCCCATCTATCTCTTTTTTGCTTTCACAAAAAGCTCTTCTTCTGACTCCCGGAATTTCATGGCGCATGGTTGCAAGCAGTGTTCCATCACTCCGTTCTGCCACGGAGCTTTCTGTGGGATCGCCAACCCCGTTTCCCGCCGGAACTACACTGCTGCATCTCCATGTTTTTCCTTGATCCTGACTGGATAGACATGCAAAACAAGCTGGGAGATGGGCATTTTCCCCACGGCTCAGCCACAATGGAAGTATCAGTGTCCCATCTTTTTTGCTTATTCCATGACCAGGTGCAATCGCCCACAATGTAACCGGCCATTCTTTCCGGAATCCGTCAATCAGGGATGTCAACTCCCTTTCCGTTCCAAATGAAACACCATTATCATCGCTTTCTTTCAAAAATAATCTCTTATAATCCTGACACCAGAAAAAATAGAGCTTTCCCTCCGCTGCTGCTATTAACAAGGGATTATGAATCAGCTCATCGTCTTTGGGAGAAACCATCGTAACCCGCTCGCCGATTGGCTCTATCGTTTCACCTATCATGCGATATCTTCTTAAAAACAGAGTTCGGCTGTTTCCTCCACCTTTTCTTCCTTCATAGGTCAGGAGCAAATCCCCATTGGAGGCTGTCACGATTCCCGGTACGCGATAGGAATCAAAACCATGCTCATTATTTTCTTCTACCACAATCCGGGTATATTTTTTTTCTGCCATATGGTCCTCCTATCTTACTTCTCCAGTGAAAAAGAACAGTCATATTGTTTTACATATTTATCCATTCCGGAGGCTGAATATAATACCATCGTACAGCAGCTGCCAAAATCACCGGTACGCACTACGACTTTGGCCTTCTGCATCGTTTCCGTTAAGCGATCCTGGCTGATGGTTCCGCCAGGCAGCTGCGGCAGCAGCGACTGAATCTTTTGATACATAGCATCATTATACTGGGGCATTAACTCAAACACTTCGTAACGCTCTGCCACCAGGTCGTTCATGATTGCGCACATCGTCTGTTCAAGGGTTGGAACTCCTCTTATCAGTGACACATCAATTACATTGCAGCCATCCGGAATCGGCATATTAGCATCACAAATCACAATTGCATCCTTATGGCGGGCCGTGGCTAATGCATATCCAAGCTCTGCGTTAATCACCGTGTTCTTAATCATATACTACTTCCTCCTTTTTGCAGCATTATGTTATATAATGTCATTACGTTATATGATAAGTATAGAGGAAAGAACAAAAAAGTCAATGCTTTCGATAAAATATGGCATAAAAAGAACGGACTCTGTCACATCTTGTACAGAATCCGTTCTTTTTCAATTTTTTATGGACTAAATATTCTTAAACAGATCACAGAAATCAAAGGTCGCAAAATAATCCTTCGGTGTCTCTGCCCGGCGGATCATCTCCACGGAACCATCCTCTTTCAGGAGCAGTTCAGCCGAACGCAGCTTTCCGTTGTAGTTGTAGCCCATCGAAAAACCATGTGCGCCGGTATCATGGATGACAAGGATATCGCCCATATCAATCTTCGGAAGCATCCGGTCAATCGCAAATTTATCATTGTTCTCGCACAGGGAACCGGTTACATCGTATTTGTGGTCGCACGGCTCGTTCTCTTTTCCCATGACCGTGATGTGATGGTATGCGCCGTACATCGCCGGGCGCATCAGGTTGACTGCACACGCGTCCACACCGATATACTCTTTGTAGGTGTGTTTCTCATGGATTGCCGTTGTCACAAGGCAGCCATACGGCGCCAGCATGAAACGTCCCATCTCTGTATAAAGCGCTACATCGCCCATGCCAGCCGGAACCAGAACTTCCTCATAAACCTTGCGGACGCCCTCGCCGATTGCAAAGATATCGTTCGGCTCCTGATCCGGGCGGTAAGGAATGCCAACGCCACCAGACAGGTTGATAAATTTAATATCTGCGCCGGTCTCTTCTTTCAGCTTGACCGCCACCTCAAATAATACCTTCGCAAGCATCGGATAATACTCATTTGTAACCGTATTGCTTGCAAGGAAAGCATGGATACCGAAATGTTTCGCACCTTTTGCTTTCAACACCTTGAATGCCTCAAATAACTGCTCGGTTGTCATACCGTATTTCGCATCGCCTGGGTTGTCCATGATATCATTGCTGATCTTGAACAGTCCGCCCGGATTGTAACGGCAGCTGATCGTCTCCGGAATATAACCGATCGTCTTCTCCAGGAAATCAATGTGCGTAAAATCATCAAGGTTGATGATCGCGCCCAGCTCGGCAGCCATCTTGAATTCCTCCGGCGGTGTATCGTTGGAGGAGAACATGATCTTCTCGCCATCGTACTTCATCGCCTTTGCCATCATAAGCTCTGTCAGCGAAGAGCAGTCCACGCCGCATCCAAGTTTCTTTAAAATATCAATTACAAATGGGTTCGGTGTTGCCTTTACAGCAAAATACTCTCTGAATCCCTTGTTCCAGGAAAATGCACGCATCAGGCGCTCGCCATTCTCGCGGATTCCCTTTTCATCATACAGGTGGAACGGTGTCGGGTATGTTTTCTTGATCTCCTCCAGCTGCTCCCGTGTTACAAATGGTTTCTTCTCCACTTTTACATCCTCCGAACTAAAATCTACATATAAAACTAAAAAGTCTGGACTACCGGGAACATACACTACTCCCGGCACGCCCAGACTCCTTTGTCCTGCTACTATTTATACACCAAAAACCGTGTTTTATCAACTGATTTCCCGAAAAACGCCCACAAATGGGCGGTATTTGTTACTGTTCACGCATACGTGCCCAGTAACGGAATTTGCCGTGGCTTCGCATTTAAATACGGCAAATTCCTGCTGCCACCACGTTTTCTTACGGCACTTTCGGTTCCAAAAGTGCCTACCTGTGAACAGTAACTGGTATTTTTCTCCTTTTCTCCGCCAGGACACAAACTCCGGACAAATTGAATCATTTTCCAGATACATCTATGAACCGGTCACAGATTCAGGCGCAGAATCCAGTTTCTACTCTACCACCATTACACGCATAATATTCGTATCAGCTACCGGTTCATGGCGGTTGGCACGTGTCACCACACCCGCGGTTGCAACCACAATCTCACCCTCTTTGACGATACCTTTCTCTTTCAGCAATTCCACCGATGCAAATAAGAGCGCATCCGTCGATTCGGCGCGTTTTGCATGGAATGGCTTAACACCCCAGTAGAGCTGCATCTGGCGGACAGCCGTCATGCTCGGGGAAAGTCCTGCAATCAATGCTTTCGGACGCCATTTCGAAAGCATTCTCGTCGTAAATCCGCTGACACTCGGCGCCACAATGACCGGCGCTTCCAGATCGGAGGCGGTCGCTACGGACGAATAACATACCGTATTAGATATATTTCGAAGATTTTCCGCCGATACCTTTCTTCTCTGGTAGAACATATAATCCAGATATTTCTCCGACTCCTCGGCGATCTGGCTCATCATGCGGACTGCCTCGATCGGGTAACTTCCCATCGCCGTCTCGCCGGACAGCATGACCGCATCGGTTCCCTCATACACTGCATTCGCCACATCCGATACCTCGGCACGCGTTGGTCGCGGGTTGCGGATCATTGAATCGAGCATCTGGGTCGCCGTGATAACGACCTTGCACGCTAAGTTACACTTGCGGATGATCATCTTCTGAATGTGCGGAACCTTCTCTGCCGGTATCTCCACGCCCATATCGCCCCGGGCTACCATGATGCCGTCGCTCGCCTCAATGATGGAATCAATATTTTCAATTCCTTCTTCATTCTCGATTTTCGCGATAATTTGCATAGCAGAACCTTTTTCATCCAGAATCTCCCGGATCTCGCGGATCGCATCGGCATTGCGGACGAACGAAGCCGCCACAAAATCAAAGCCTGCATCCACGCCGAAACGAATGTCTTCCTTATCTTTATCGGTCAGCGCCGGAAGCTTGACCCGTACTCCCGGTACATTGACACCCTTCTTCTCGCCCAGCTCGCCGCCATTTTCAATCCGGCAGACGATGTCTGTTCCATTGACCTCCCGCACGTGCAGCTCAATCAGGCCATCATCGATCAAAATGCGGTCGCCCGGCTTTACATCCTCCGCCAGCCCCGCATAGTTGATGTAGCCGCGTGTCTCATCCCCCACAATCTCCTCGGTCGTCAGAGTATACAGATCGCCCTCTTTCAGCGTCACTTTCTTTCCATCTTTTAATTTGCCGGTACGGATTTCCGGTCCCTTGGTATCCAGAAGCGATGCGATCGGAATCCCCAGCTCCTCGCGCACACTTTCCAGAATCTCCAAACGATGTCTATGCTCCGCATGATCGCCATGCGAAAAGTTAAAACGTGCGACATCCATGCCATTTAACGCCAACTCCTTCATAATCTCCCGGTTATCGGTGTTTGGTCCCATTGTGCAGACAATCTTTGTCTTTTTCATGCCGTTATTCCTCCTCATATTCTGTCATTTATCGAGATTTTTCCCATCAGTGAATCATTTATAACCTCTTTTGTATGCTTCATCCAACCTATTTAAATCCCCTGCTAAAAAAACAATCCACCGCTTGGTTCTATTTAGAATCTTTCAATTCTTCTTCGGTCACGTGTTTATGCGTATACAGATGATCCATGCAATATTCCAGATTTCCCGCACACTTCGAACAATAGCGGAATTCCAGGTTCGGATCATCCTTCTCGGTGCGTCCGCAGACTGCACATTTATGATGCGTCAGCGAAATTTTCTGAATCTGCGCTTTCTGCATCTCGTTTTTGAACTTCTGCTTGCGGACCGCCTCTTTCGGGCTGATCTTCCGGTAGTTACGCGTCATCAGGAAGAAAATGATAAAATTGAGCATCGAAACAACAATCTCAATTTTCGCGATAATGCCACCCGTTAAGAAACTGTAGACCAGAAGCGCTCCATACATCATTCCGAGGTATTTCGCCCGGATCGGAATAAAAATCAGAAGGAACTGCATCTCCGGGAAAGTGCAGGCAAACGCCAGAAACAGCGATTCATTTAAGTAATACGGGGACATCGGCACCGAAAAGCCGGTCACACCATACACCAGGAATGCCGCAATGATGTGTCCCAGCACGCCCATAAAGAAAAACATATTAAATCGGAAGGTTCCCCACACGCGCTCCAGCGTCGATCCAATCGAATAATAGAGATACATCGCGAGCAGCGCAAAGAGGACGCCCGACTGAGGCGGGCATACGAGAAAGGTCACGATTCTCCATACCTGTCCCCGCAGGATCGCCGCTGCATCAAGCGCCAGATACTGCACGTAAAAATACGGATTAAACAGGCTCATCACAAATCCAGCCGCATACATCATGATGATATAGTACATCAGATTCGGGATCGCAAACCGGCCGAATTTGCGCTCTAATTTTCTAAAAAAATTCATAATTCACATCCTTTGCCGTTTTCCTTTCATTATAGAGAGCGGCGGATTCTTTGTCAAATTATATTCTCGCTTCCACCACGTTATCTTACGGCACATTCGGTTCCAAAAGTGCCTGCCTGCGATCGGTAACGGCTGCATTCCAACTCAGAAAAAGCGGTATTTTCCACGCAGAAAATGCCTTTCCTTGTACAGGAACACCCTCCTCCCATTATGCGCGATATTAACAAATTTTGCACATTTTTAGCATCTTTTTAACGCACCCTACCGATTGTTTTCTTCCTTATTCTATGTTAAAGTATAGCCGAATACATGTGTAATACAAAGGAGGGAAGGGGCACTGCCCCGATTGTACATGAATTCCTGTAAAAAATTAGGAATCGACATCGGTTCCACAACGGTTAAAGTATCTATTATTGAAGACGGCGGTAAGCTTCTTTTCGCCGATTATAAACGTCATTTTGCAAACATACAGGAGACGCTCGCGGACCTGCTCCGTGAGGGTGAAGAGAAACTTGGCGCACTGACCGTTGAGCCGGTCATCACTGGTTCTGGCGGTTTAACACTTTCTAAGCATCTGGGCATTCCATTTGTCCAGGAGGTTGTGGCGGTTGCCACATCCCTGAAGGATTATGCCCCGCAGACCGACGTTGCCATCGAGCTTGGCGGCGAGGATGCGAAAATTATTTATTTTACCGGCGGCATCGACCAGCGTATGAACGGAATCTGCGCCGGAGGCACCGGCTCTTTTATTGATCAGATGGCTTCGCTGCTTCAGACGGACGCATCCGGTCTTAATGAGTACGCGAAAAATTACAAGGCAATCTATCCGATCGCGGCGCGCTGCGGCGTTTTCGCCAAGACGGATATCCAGCCTCTCATCAACGAAGGCGCAACCAAAGAGGATCTGTCCGCCTCCATTTTCCAGGCGGTTGTCAACCAGACCATCAGCGGTCTGGCATGCGGCAAGCCGATCCGCGGCAATGTTGCGTTTCTCGGTGGACCGCTTCATTTCCTCTCGGAGCTGCGCGCGGCATTTATCCGCACCCTGAATCTGGGGGCGGACCAGATCATTGCCCCGGATCACTCGCATCTGTTTGCGGCGATCGGCGCGGCGATGAACTCTGATCCGAAGACAACTGCCAGCCTGCACGATCTAATCGAACGGCTTTCCCACGGCATCAAGATGGATTTCGAGGTAAAGCGGATGGAACCCCTCTTTACTGATGAAGCTGACTATGAAAAATTCAGAACCCGCCATGCAAGTCATGACGTCAAAAAAGGTGATTTAGCGACCTACGAAGGCAACTGCTACCTCGGCATTGACGCCGGTTCCACCACAACCAAGGTGGCGCTTGTCGGCGAGGACGGCTCTCTTCTATACCGCTTCTACAGCAACAACAACGGCAGCCCGCTGGCGACGGCGATCCGCGCGATGCAGGAGATCCACGACCAGCTTCCTGAGAAAGCACAGATCGCTTATTCCTGCTCCACCGGTTACGGTGAAGCGCTCTTAAAATCTGCCCTGATGCTGGATGAGGGCGAGGTCGAGACGATCTCCCACTACTACGCAGCGGCGGCATTTGAGCCGGATGTAGACTGCATCCTTGATATCGGCGGTCAAGATATGAAATGCATCAAGATCAAGGACGGCACCGTAGACAGCGTACAGCTCAACGAAGCTTGTTCGTCCGGCTGCGGCTCCTTTATCGAGACATTTGCTAAATCCTTAAATTACAGCGTACAGGATTTTGCCAAGGAGGCACTCTTTGCCAAAAATCCGACCGACCTCGGTACCCGCTGTACTGTTTTCATGAACTCTAACGTCAAACAGGCGCAGAAAGAGGGCGCTTCCGTCGCAGATATTTCTGCCGGACTGGCTTACTCCGTCATCAAAAACGCCCTGTTTAAGGTTATCAAGATTACCAACGCCTCCGATCTCGGAAAACACGTGGTCGTACAGGGCGGTACCTTCTATAACGATGCGGTTCTCCGCAGTTTTGAGAAGATCTCCGGCTGTGAGGCAGTCCGCCCGGACATTGCCGGTATCATGGGTGCCTACGGCGCGGCTCTGATTGCCCGTGAGCGCTACGATGCTTCCAAGACGACCACGATGCTGCCGATCGACAAGATCTTAAGCCTGACCTACAAGACGACGATGGCACGCTGCCAGGGTTGTACAAACCACTGCGTCCTGACGATCAACCGTTTCGATGGCGGACGTCAGTTCGTGACCGGAAACCGCTGTGAGCGCGGACTGGGCGGCAACAAACAGAAAAAAGACATTCCGAACTTATTCGACTATAAATACCACCGTATGTTCGATTATGAACCGCTGACCGCCGATCTGGCGCCGCGCGGTACCGTCGGCATCCCACGTGTCCTGAATATGTATGAAAACTATCCGTTCTGGGCAGTCTTCTTCAGGGAACTGGGGTACCGCACCGTTCTGTCCCCGAAATCGACAAGACAGATCTACGAACTTGGTATTGAATCAATCCCGAGCGAATCCGAGTGCTACCCGGCAAAACTCGCGCACGGTCATATCGAATGGCTGATCCGCCAGGGACTGACCTACATTTTCTATCCGTGCGTTCCTTACGAGCGCAACGAAACCCCGGAAGCGGGAAATCACTACAACTGCCCGATGGTCACATCCTACGCGGAAAACATCAAAAACAACGTAGAATCCCTGACGGATCACAAGGTACATTTCCGGAATCCGTTTATGGCATTTACAAATGAGGAAATCCTGACAAAACGTCTGGTCGAAGAATTTACCAGGGATCAGTCGATCCCGGAGAAAGAGATCCGCGCCGCCGCTCACAAGGCATGGCAGGAACTCATCGCCTCCCGTCAGGATATGGAAAAGAAGGGCGAGGAAGTCATCGCCTGGTTAAAAGAAACCGGACACCACGGCATCGTGCTGGCAGGCAGACCGTACCATGTAGATCCGGAGATCAACCATGGCATTCCGGAACTCATCACTTCCTACGGTTTTGCCGTGCTGACCGAGGACTCCGTCTCCCATTTAGGACGCGTTGACCGTCCGCTGATCGTCACCGACCAGTGGATGTACCACTCCCGCCTCTACGAGGCAGCTTCCTATGTGAAGACACAGCCAAACCTGGATCTGATCCAGCTCAACTCCTTCGGATGCGGTCTGGACGCAGTTACTACTGATCAGGTCAATGATATTCTGACCCGCTCCGGCAAAATTTATACGCTGCTCAAGATCGACGAGGTCAACAACCTCGGCGCCGCACGTATCCGTGTGCGCTCCCTGATCGCCGCAATCCGTGTGCGCGAGATGCGCCACTACCATAAACCGATCGTTTCCAGCGCATACAGCCGTGTTTATTTCACGAAGGAAATGAAGAAAAACTACACAATCCTCTGCCCGCAGATGTCGCCGATCCATTTCGACCTCATCGAACCGGCAGTCCGAAGCTGTGGTTACAACCTGGAGGTACTGCAGAACTCCGACCGTACCGCTGTCGACACAGGACTTAAGTACGTCAACAACGACGCCTGCTACCCGTCCCTGATCGTGGTTGGTCAGATCATGGATGCGCTGCTCTCCGGCAAATACGACTTAGAGCACACAGCCGTTATCATGAGCCAGACCGGCGGCGGCTGCCGTGCTTCCAACTATATCGGCTTTATCCGCCGTGCCTTAGAGCGCGCCGGTATGCCGCAGATTCCGGTTATCTCGTTAAATGCCAACGGCATGGAGACGAATCCGGGCTTTAAAATCACCCTGCCGCTTCTTACCAAAGCAATGCAGGCGGTTGTCTACGGCGACCTCTTCATGCGTGTTCTCTATGCGACCCGCCCATACGAAGCAAAAGCCGGCTCCGCCAACGCCCTGCATGAGAAATGGAAAGCAATCTGCATCAAATCACTGCAGAAACGTTCTTTATCCATGGCAGAGTTTAACCGCAACATCCGCGGTATTGTTCATGACTTCGACGAACTTCCAAGACGCAATGTCCAAAAACCGAGGGTTGGCATTGTCGGCGAGATCCTGGTAAAATTCTCCCCGTTAGCAAACAACCACGTGGTAGAGCTTCTGGAAGCCGAGGGTGCCGAGGCTGTAATGCCGGATCTGCTTGATTTCCTGCTTTACTGCTTCTACAACAGCAACTTCAAAGCCGACAATCTGGGCGGCAAACGTTCCACCGCACACCTGTGCAACATGGGAATCTCCCTGCTGGAGTATTTCCGCCGCACCTGCCGCCGCGAACTGGAACGCAGCACACATTTCCTTCCGCCTGCACGGATTCAGGATCTGGCGTCGATGGCGAAGCATTACGTTTCCCTCGGCAATCAGACCGGCGAGGGATGGTTCCTGACCGGCGAGATGCTGGAACTGATTCACAGCGGCACGACGAACATCATCTGCACCCAGCCGTTCGGCTGCCTGCCGAACCACATCGTCGGAAAAGGCGTCATCAAGGAACTGCGCGCCAGCCATCCAGAGGCGAATATCATCGCCGTAGACTACGATCCGGGTGCCAGTGAAGTCAATCAGTTGAATCGTATCAAACTGATGCTTTCCACCGCACAGAAGAACCTGTCAGAAGGGAAAAAAGATTCGAGAATTGGATGATTTTGGATAAAATTTCCAGCTGACTTTTAAAGACGTCTGTGCTATAATAAATTTATATGGAGTTTAAGATAGGCTATGGATTCCATAGCCTATCTTCTATATAGGGGAACAAAAAGACAGACTAAAAGGAGATCTCAGGATGAAATCAAAATTATTCCTCTGCGCGGCTCTGGCTGCGGCTCTCTACGTGACGCCGTCTTATGCAGCTGATTATTCCGCACAGGTTGTGAGTTTTTCTCAGGAGGACCCGGACAACCTCTCCATCGAGCTGACCGGCTCCAAAGTAATTACCGACGATTTTTCATTCAAACTTCCATCCCAGGCATTTTCGAGACTCATCATGGTTCCGAGCGGGGATTCCTACGAGGTATATGAAAAAACAGCCTATGAAGCCAACGGAGGCGGACTTCTCTTCCGCATTCTCGCATTTGAGGACACGCATTACCGCGATTTAAACGGCTGCACCATCTTAGGCTTCTGCGGCAACAAGATCTTCATTCTGGATCCGCACTACGACGAGCAGTATGCCAGCGACAGCGAAGAATATACACAATGCAAAGAAATCGTGACCTCGATCAAGAAGAGTTTCATTTCCTATATCAAAGACGCCGGGACGGTTGAGTAGCATCGAATCGAATATAAATATGCAAAAAGAACGTCAAATTCTAAGTTTTTCGCTTGGGTTTGACGTTCTTTTTTACTTTAAACTCTTCTATTTTTGGCTCTTCTATTTTCGTCTTTGTGCCATAGAGGTCCCTTACAAGACCGCTGATGGTCGTGTACTGGCTTCTACGCAGGTAACGGACTGCCAGCATAGAAGAAACAACCGCGCCGATCGCCCATGCTGTATCATACCAGCCTGCCGACAGCCCCACGGTAAAAGCGTTCTCCGCGATACCGATCGTCGAAGCGCCGCCGATCGCCAGACCCGCGATACTAGCTGCCACGACAAACGCATTATTTTTTCCTTTATATAAAAGGAAGTTCTCTGAATCCTTTTTCTGGCTGTAAGACACATAGATACTGATGCCAAACAGCAGAAGCACCTATAAAATAACAATTAGCAGCGGAATATTCATTACTTCGCGCCTCCATTTTCCTCTGCCTCGCGGCAAATACGCTCGTAGGCTTCCTTTGTCTGCGGGAGCACGCTTCCGCCGTACGGAATTACATATACATCTTTTCCGTTAAAGTCTACCTCTGCCAGCAGATCCTTCATATCTTTAAACGATCTTACGCCCATATCCCGAACCAGCTCCGGCTCCATGGAAGACAGAAGCAGCGTCTTCGAACGACGGATGGACTCGCAGGCTACGTAGAAAATATAGCCACCGATGGTGAAAGACGCACGCAGTGCCTCATCCAGGCATCCCTTAGAGAAAGGCTTAATCCAGTCGAAGAAATCCTTGGAACCGCTTCCCTCCGGGCATTCCGCCAGCATAATGAGTGTACCGCCCTCTTTGACCGCTCTCGATGCGTTAAACAGCGTCTTGGTGGACTGATAAAAATTCAGATCCTTCGGGAAACCGCCGCAGCTTGCAATTACGACATCTGCCTGATAGTCGATCGGCAGTCCGTATCCCTTCTGTACATAACTGCAGCTTGCCTGCCATGCCTTGTCAAACTCACCACAGAATAAACCGCTGTGGCGGGAAGACGTATCTACCACGATATTGATACCGAACGTAACATGCACCATGGCACCTGCCTCGCGCATATCCAGATTGATCGGGTTGTTCTCCACCAAACCGCTGCCGACACGCACATCCGTCATCGGTTTCTCCGGATCCAACGCACGCTCATGGTTCATGCGGATCGTCTCACGGGAAGCAATACCTGGAACGATGCTCTTTCTTCCGCCGCCGTAGCCTGCCATCAGATGGTGCACCGTACCGCCGATGCAGATGACCTTTCTGCCGACTGCCAGCGGATTGACCGATACACGCGTTCCGAAGGACGTCGTACCGATGTATACCAGATCCGACGCATCACAGTCATGGTCAGTCACGCTCGCTACATGGTCGTAGACAAACTCGCTTGCAAGTTTTCTGCGGTCCTCCGCCGTATTCTTGCGGTGTGTTCCCAGTGCAACCACAACCGCAATCTGGTCATATCCCACGCCCATCTCATCGTGCAGATATTTTACCAGAAGCTCGCAGATCACGTCCTGACGCATCCAGAAACGCGTCATATCACTGATCACGATCGTAACCGGATCGGTCGGTGCAATCAATTCCTTTAACGGCTTCGTGCCAATCACACCATCCGTCACACAATGCAGAAATTCTGCTTTTATATCTTCAATGACCCGCATCTTATTTTCATACAGGTATTTTACACTCTTCGCTCCGTCAACCTCAAAATCGACCGCCGACGTTCCGTACTTTAAATGTACTTGCTCCATTGTCTTTCTCCTTCACATTTCCTCATCTGCGTTAAACGTTTGCACTTTAAACCACTAAAGCGCATAATAAAGCACCTGTTTTGTCAAGTCTTTCACAAAACAGGTGCTTTATTTTTATAATTTATATGATATTTTTCAATCTTCCCGGTACGCCGCATACATCTGCGTCGTCGCCATATCCGAATGTCCAAGAATCGTCTGAACCGCCCGCATGTCTGCACCTCTCGCAATCAGGTGCGCCGCAAAGGAATGGCGCAGCGTGTGCGGCGTGATATCTTCCTCAATCCCGGCTTTCTCACCGTAATATTTGATAATCTTCCAGAATCCCTGCCGGCTCATCGCGCCGCCTGTACAGTTGACAAAGAAATAGTCCGATCCCTTTCCACGCAGCAGCTCGTTTCTCGCATGTTCCAAATACTCCTCCAGCGCTGCTTTCGCCGAACGTCCAAATGGGATCGTCCGCTCCCTCTCCCCGTCGCGACAGACCAGAAATCCAATGTTCATATTGATATCTTCCATCTGGATCCCTATAAGCTCTGACACCCGGATTCCGGTCGCATATAAAAGAGCCAGCATCGCCTTGTCCCGAATCTCCTTCGGTGTCTGCCCGGATGGCTGTGCCAGAAGCGCTGATACCTGATCGACACTCAGGACCACCGGCGCCTTTTTCTCCACTTTCGGCGCATGCAGACTTTCCGCCGGGTTCCGCCGGATGCATGCCTGCATACATTCATAATTAAAAAACGCTTTCATCGCCGCCATCATCCGCGAAATGGTGGTAGCCGCCTTTCCCTGCTCTTCCATATGAAGAATATATCCATGCAGGCTGGTCTTTGTCACCTTCGCCGCCTCCCGGATCTCTTTCTCCTCCAGATAAGTAATCATCTGCATCAGATCTCTCCGATATGACTGTACGGTATTTTCCGATGCCTGTTTTACCTCCCGCAGGTACTGTTCAAATCTGTCTACTTCCCCTCTCATACTTCCCCAATCTATTCTCGTAACCATTTCCGCCATTCTTTTATTCACGGCATTTTCTGCCAAAGCCCCAGCCTACAGGGCAAATATCGTTCCGCGACAATCCTATCGATTTCTCCATCCAAACCATCCATTCTCCTGAGGTTTTCTCACCCTATCTGCAACTTACCTTCTTCTCCACAAACAGGGCTTTTATCGTCCGCAGGTATCATTATATCTACATTTTCCCATAAAATCAAACATAATTTTCCCCACTTTTCCTACATTTTTCGACTGATTTACATAAAAATACAACATATGGTGCGTCCACTTTTTTTACCCCCATATGTTGTAAATTTTGAATTATATTTTTATTCGGACAGCCCCATTAAAATGGGCAGTGTGAGACCAGTAATGATACAAAACCAGGATTCAGCCACACTTCCAGCGCAGTTCCCATCCCCAGCACCAATAAAAGGATTAAAAATCCAGCCGTCCGTATCCGCCTCTCCTTTGCAAGCGCCCAAGAAAGAAGCAGCCAGAACACAGGAATATAAAACACCACCTGTGGAAATAACGTCGCCACAAATACAGGCAGTCCCCAAAAACCGCCCCAGCCAGTAAATCCTGCCAGCAGCCATGCCTGCTCCAGACCTAAGACGAGACAAGCACCCCACGCAGCCAGGCATGCGACCGGCGTCATACCTGCCAGCCACAGCATCAGCGCCATCCCTGACCGCTGCAGCCAGACCTGAAAAAACAAAGTTCCCCGGCTGGCTGCCTTCATTCCGGCGTTTAGATGCCACCCGGCACCCGATGGATCTCCAATTTCTTGTCCAAGCCTCGCTGCCAGAACACTTTCCAGCCCGGCATGTCCTCTCCCGGACGAAATTTGAAAACAAACGGCTGCTATCGTCCCCAATACAATCCCAAGGATCCAAAAAAACACTGATACATCCCAGGTACTTAAAGCCGGAAGCCGGAATCTCCTTTTCACATGCAATCCCTGCCTATTCCTTTGTTACCTTATCTGTATTCAGTGTTTTTTATAATATGCCTTTATATCTGCCTCTATATGCTGTTAGCTTCATGCGTCTTTCAGCGTTTAATCCATATATTTATTTCATCACAGATGCTTACAGTGCTTCGCTGATCCTTATTTTTACTTCTGTCCTGCTTTGCAGGCATACGCCAGAATCGCGGACACAGTCTTTCCATCCGTCAGTTCTCCTGCGTAGATCCGTTTCAAAAGGTCGGAAAGTTCCCACGCCTCTACCTCAATCTCCTCGTCCGGGTCAAGATGCTGATGGGTTTTCTTGAGATCGCGTGCCAGAAAAATATCCAGCGCCTCATCACAGAACGCGATCGTTGTGTTGACGCTCATCAGATATTCCAGATGGTCACAACGGTAGCCCGTCTCCTCCTCCAGCTCGCGGTACGCGCAGTCAATCTTCGCCTCATCCGGCGAATCCAGCTTACCAGCCGGAATCTCCAGTGTATAGCGGTCCAGCGCATTGCGATACTGACGCACCATGAGAATCTTTCCATCCTCCGTAACCGGAAGCACCGCTGCCGCGCCGTCATGATGGATAAAATCCCATTTTGCCTGATGTCCGTTTACCTCGACGGTATCTTCGTACATTTTCAAGATGGTTCCCTGATATTTTAACTCTCGTTTCAGGCGTTTGACCGGCACGGACTCCAGCGATGCCTGATTTTCTACTTTCTGTTCCATATTTCCTCACCCTTATATCCAGGTTCCTTCTGGGTTCTTTTTCAACATTTTTTCACTATTTCAGGTCGATGCACTTCTCATAGCATGCGTCACATGCCTTGATAACCGCATTCCGCAAACCATACTCCTCCAGGACGCTGACCGCATAGATCGTCGTGCCGCCCGGCGAGCAGACATCATCTTTGAGTGCGCCCGGATGCTTGCCGGTCTCGAGTACCATCTTCGCACTGCCGACAACGCCCTGCGCCGCCATCCGGTAAGCCACATCTCGCGGCATGCCGTACTTAACGCCCGCATCTGCCAGCGCCTCAATGAACATATAGATGTATGCCGGTGCACTGGAACTGATACATACAACCGCATTCATCATATATTCCGGAACGATCTCCATCATACCAAAAGATTCAAAGAAATTGCTGATCATCTGCTTTTCTGTCTCTTCAAACAGCTTCTTGTCGTAGCAGACACCTGTCATACCCTCGCCGATCAGCGCCGGCGTGTTCGGCATCGCACGCACGATACGGCGGTCACCGCCCAGCTTCTCGTTGACACTGTCAATCGTGATACCCGGTGCAATCGAAATAATAATATTTTCTTTCGTTACATGGTCCTTGATATCTGCCAGTACATTGTCATAAAACTGCGGTTTTATAGCTAATACGATATATTTTGCATTTTCCGCACAATCCTGGTTTGTGTCAACCGCCTTGACACCTGTCTCTTTCTCTATCTGTGCCACTCTCCGGCGGTTCAGATCCGTAAAAGTGATGTCTTCCGTTTTATATTTGTTCAGCAGGCTTCGCATGATCGCATAGCCGATATTTCCCATTCCGATAAAACCAATTTTCGCCATAATCTTTGTCTCCCTCCATCTGCCATCCGGCACTTCCCTGCCGGATGATCCTCCATTTGTTGTCTGACTGCAGCTGCTCTTTCCAACAGCCACATCTGGCTTTCTATTCAGCATCTTGGTAACGGTTCAATCTTCTTACCATTACGCCACAATAAATGCATGAAGCTGCTAAATAATCACTATTTTCAACTCTATCATGCTATAATACTCGTCTTTTGGACAGTTTGCAAGCAAAATTTCTCCGCCTGCCTTCACGCTCACGACCCTTTATTTTACCCTGCTCATGCAAATTTTCAGTCTGTCCAAAAAACAGAGTTTCCGTTTTCCGCTTCATGAAAAAAACCTGTATTTTTCTGTATTTCTTTCTCTCTCAAAAAAGATGTAAAGAATGTGCCTTGGCACATTCTGGCGTCTCGCGCGGTCGCTTGCGACATGTTTCTGCTTCGCGCGAGCGCGCATCCTCGCGGAGCGTTTTTTTGTTTCATAGGACGCAATTTCCCATGAAACAAAAAAGTCTTATGAATGTAATGTATCTTCATCCATAAGACTTTTATTTTCATGCTCAAGTTTACTCCATGCAGCCCTGCTGCCGGGTTTTATTTGGCGTACTCGGTAACTCTCGATTCACGGATTACATTGACCTTGATCTGTCCCGGATACTGTAACTCTTCCTGAATCCGCTTTGAAATCTCTCTCGCCATCAGAACCATATCATCGTCGCTGACCTGTTCCGGTACAACCATGATACGCACCTCGCGACCTGCCTGAATTGCGTAGGATTTATCAACACCCTTATAGGAGTTCGTGATATCCTCCAGCTGTTTCAGACGGTTGGTATATGTTTCCAGAGTCTCTCGTCTCGCACCTGGACGTGCCGCTGAAATCGTATCAGCTGCCTGTACCAGACATGCAATCAAGCTCTGTGGCTCTACATCGCCGTGATGGGCTTCCACTGCATTGATAACGGTTGCGGACTCTTTGTACTTCTTACAGAGCGCCACACCCAGTTCTACGTGGGTTCCCTCCTGCTCGTGATCGACTGCCTTTCCAATATCATGTAATAAACCTGCACGTTTGGCGGTCCGTACATCGACGCCCACCTCAGCCGCCAGAAGTCCGGCTAACTGTGCAACCTCAATCGAATGCTTCAATGCATTCTGACCGTAGCTTGTCCGGAATTTCATCTTACCAAGCAGCTTGACAAGTTCCGGATGGATACCATGAATGCCAACTTCCAGAAGAGCCGCTTCGCCCTCCTCGCGCATCATGTTTTCCACTTCTTTCTGTGCCTTCTCTACCATCTCTTCGATTCTGGCTGGATGAATCCGTCCATCCACAATCAGACGTTCCAGTGCAATACGCGCTACCTCTCTCCGGATTGGATCGAAGCCAGACAGGACAACTGCCTCCGGCGTATCGTCGATGATCAGTTCCACGCCCGTCAGAGTCTCCAGTGTACGAATATTTCTTCCCTCACGTCCGATAATTCGTCCCTTCATCTCATCATTCGGAAGCTGTACGACTGATACGGTTGTCTCAGCCACATGATCCGCAGCACAGCGCTGAATCGCTGTCACCACATAATCCTTGGCTTTCTTCTCTGCTTCCTCTTTCGCTTTCGCCTCGAGATCTTTGATCAGCTTCGCCGTATCATGCTTTACATCTTCTTCCACGGAACGCAGCAGATATTCCTTTGCCTGTTCAGAGGTTAAACCGGAGATCTTCTCCAGTTCCAGCATACCTTTCTCATAGAGAGCCTCTGCCTCCGCAGTCTTTCTCTTGAGTGCCTCCTCCTTGACATTCATACCCGCTTCACGCTTTTCCATCGCTTCTGCTTTTTTGTCCAGGTTTTCTTCTTTGCTCAGTACACGTCTTTCATAGCGCTGAAGCTCAGCTCTTCTTTCCTTTGTTTCTTTCTCAAGCTCATTCTTTGTCTTTAACGACTCTTCCTTCGCTTCAAGGAGAGCTTCTCGCTTCTTTGTCTCAGCAATTTTCAATGCTTCATCTATTATTTCCCTGGATCGTTCTTCTGCGCTTCCAATCTTCGCCTCATATGTCTTCTGGCGATGCTGGTTCGCAACGACCCAAGTAATAGCTGCTACAATAACACCTGTAACGATAACCGCAATTATTACTTGTGACACAGGAGCACCTCCTTATTTAGTTTTCATTGTACGAAAATACAATACTATAATTTTAAACGGTTTTATACAGTATGTCAAGCAGAATAAGCGCTTCCTAACCAGCTTCCTGGGACACCTTTAGACAGCGTTCTGTTCTGTTTTATAATACATTTGCACGTTCACAATCATGAAACAGAATCCATTCAAAATTATCTTTGGTAAATGACTCTGCGCCTGAAAGTCAACCAAGTGCATCCTCCTGCTCCTTCATCTCTCTCCGGATATCTTCCCATGAAAATCCCCGCCTCATCAGATAGGCAATGATCTTTTTTTTCTCCTCCGGCGCTGTCTCTCCCGCCCTGTAATGCTTCTTCTCAAGCAAGACGCGGATTGCCTCGCCCGAATCATGTTCTGTCTCTTCCAGCTGCTCCCGGATGATCTCGCGCGATATGCCTTTTCGCTGCAGGTAAAGCTTCAATTCCGCCTGGCTTTTCCGCTTTCCATGAACCTGCAGGTAATTCGCCGCATATCTGGCATCGTCCACAAAATGATATTCCTGCAAAAATCCAATCGTCTCCTGCACGATCGAATCCGGATACCCGTCCTGGAAAAGGCGGCGGCACATTTCTCCTTCCGTCCGGTCCTGCACCTTCAAAAGATTCAGCGCCCGCTCATGTGCCCGGCGGCTTAAAAGATCCAAAAGCTCCCTCTCCGTTCTTTTTTCCAAAACCGCGCCCTCACAGACACCGTATTTTTCTAATTCCCCATTATATAAAAGAAAGGCAAAGTCCTCATCCGTGAAAACTTTGCACTTTCTCTTATCCAGGGATTCTACGCGTTCAATCCGCATATACAGCCCCTTTTCATAGCTACAGTTCACACGCTGCCAGCTGTAACTTTTCCTGTTACTGTTCACACATATGTGCCCTGTAACAAGATTTTGCTCTATTTTTCGTCCTCTGCGTCCACTCCTACCGGCGGAAGCTCCGTCGGTGCTTCCTTGGACGCCTCCGGCATCATCGTGTCTTCGGAAAGTCCGTATTTGACACGTACCTTGTTCTCGATCTCAAGGCAGATTTCCGGATTTGCTGCCAGGAAATTCTTCGCGTTCTCGCGTCCCTGACCGATCTTGCTGCCCTCATAAGCATACCAGGCGCCGCTCTTCTCCACGATGTTCTCCTTCGCCGCCAGATCCAGGATATCGCCCTCACGGGAAATACCTTTTCCGAACATGATATCAAACTCTGCCTCACGGAATGGCGGAGCAATCTTGTTCTTCACAACCTTGATGCGGACACGGTTTCCAATCACTTCGCCGCCCTGCTTCAGAGACTCAATTCGGCGGACATCCATGCGGACAGAAGAATAGAACTTGAGTGCCCGTCCACCGGTCGTAACCTCCGGATTTCCGAACATGATACCAACCTTCTCACGCAACTGGTTGATAAAGATAACGATACAATTTGAACGGCTGATTGCTGCGGTCAGCTTTCTGAGTGCCTGCGACATCAGACGTGCCTGCAGACCTACGTGGGAATCACCCATCTCGCCGTCAATCTCTGCCTTCGGAACCAGTGCGGCAACCGAGTCCACAATCACGATATCGATCGCACCGGAGCGCACCATCGTCTCGGTAATCTCAAGCGCCTGCTCGCCGTTGTCCGGCTGGGAGATATACAGATTATCGATATCAACACCGATCTTCTTCGCATATGCCGGATCGAGTGCGTGCTCTGCATCGATAAATCCAGCGATACCGCCTCTCTTCTGTACTTCTGCCACCATATGCAGGGCAACCGTCGTCTTACCACTGGACTCAGGTCCGTATACCTCGATGATTCGTCCCTTCGGAACACCGCCCAGTCCCAGTGCAATATCCAGGCTCAAGGAGCCGGTCGGAATCGTCTCTATATTCATATTCGCACCAGAATCACCCAGCTTCATCACTGAGCCTTTTCCGTATGCTTTCTCAATCTGTGTCAACGCAGCATCCAATGCTTTCAGCTTGTCTTCTTTATTCATCTTTCCCTCCAAAGCGCCGCTCCGCGGCCAATCACGAACAAATGTTCTAAACTTAGCTCTATCATAGCGGATCCGGCTGTAAATGTCAACTGTTTTCTTTTGGTTTTCCCCCGGACGCACTGCAGGATGCTGCCGGATCTATAACCTGATTCTGCGATTCAAAGTATCTACAATTATATCATTTTCCGGCTGGTTCTGTCTATTATTTTGACGAGAAAAGCTGCTGCCAGAACTGTATCGTACGGAATTTTCAGTTCAGAAAATTCCTACCTGTGAACAGTTAGCCGCCATTACTGTTCACACAAAACCTTCCGTTGCAAAAATGCCTGCCTGTACACGCCATCTGGCACCGCCCCGCTTCTACTCTAACAGCCGCCCGATATCCAGCGCCCCCCAGCCCTGTTGGTTGCGCGGCAACCCCAGATCCACTGCCCGCTCTTTAAAGCGAAGCTTCACATCCCGGTTCGTCATGTCCGGGTTCTGCTCCAGCAGAAGCGCCGCCGCCCCCGCGACAAGCGGCGTAGACATGGACGTCCCGCTTTTAAAACGGTACCCGTTCCGCCGCAGGTTACAGCTCACAATCCGTGATCCAGGCGCCACAATGTCCGGCTTGCAGATACAGGCGTCCGTCGGACCCCGCCCCGAATAGTCCACCATCCGGCTGCCTGCCACCTCTACCTCCCGGTCATCATCCGCACATCCCACCGTGATGACCTTCCGGCTAATCCCCGGCGTTGTGATCGTGTGCGCGGCTGGACCATTATTTCCCGCTGCCACCACGACCACATACCCGGCATCCCACGCCGCATCGACACCGCGCACCAGCGCCGAATCTTCGCTCATTCCCTTCGGTGTAAAGGAGCCAACCGATATATTGATAATCCGGATCCCGTACTGGCTGCCATTCTGGCGCACCCAGCGAAGCCCTGCCAGCACATCCGATACATACCCATTTCCCCTCTGATCCAGCACTTTCAGGCAGACCAGCTGCGCCCCCGGCGCCACACCCTGATAGCGTCCCGCCGACGCCGTGCCGCTGCCGGCAATCATCCCTGCCACATGCGTTCCATGCCCATTGTCATCATACGGCTGCTGTTTTTTCTTAAGGAAATCCCGAAATCCGTAAACGCAATTTTCCAAATCCGGATGCAGAAATACCCCTGTGTCCAGGATCGCCACCCCGACGCCTTTTCCTGTCAGTCCTCGTCTGTACGCCTCATTGCAATGAATCCATTCTCTCGCCCGGTTCACAGGAAAAAGCCCCCATATTCTTCCCTTACTGTTAGAATATGGGGGCTTTCGCCGTATGTGAATGCAGCCTCTTATTTGTGGAAGCTGTAATAGACGGTTCCGCCTGCCAGTCCACCGCGGAACTGCGCCAGCTCACTGACCGTCACCAGCTGATAGCCACGCTCCACAAGCGCCGGAATGATCGTGACTGCCGCGTCACCGGAAGCATTGTAAAGCTCATGCATCAGAACCACCGAGCCATCTTTTACCTGGTTTAACACGGTCTGCACCGATGAAGCCGCATTGCGCGTCTTCCAGTCCAGCGTATCCACATTCCAGAGTACGATCGGCTGGCTGATATTGGCAAGCACAGTGCTGTTTTTTCCACCGCCCGGAAGACGGACTGTTTTCGGTGCCTCGCCTGTGATCGCGGCAACCGCCTGATTGCAGGCCTCCACCTGCTGACGAATCTCCTGTGCGCCTAACTTCTGGAGATACTTGTGATCCTGCGTGTGATTTCCAATCTCATGCCCATTGGCATACATCCGCTGAATCTCACTCTTATAGGAATTCACACGGTTTCCGACCACATAAAAGGTCACACGGCCGCCGTACTGCTCCGCGCAGTCCATGATGCGGTTTCCAACCGGGGCATACGGACCATCATCAAAGGTCAGTGCCACCATCGGTGCATTCGGATCGATATAACGACCGCCGCTGGCTACCATTCCATCCGGAACCTGGCTGTCCCCCTGCTCCGTTCCCTGTGTCTCAGAAGCAGTCTGTCCGTTATTTCCTGTCTCCTGGTTCTCTGTTGTCTGCTGTCCTTCCGCTGCGCCAGCATGATTCTCGCTGCCAGCAGCCGTCTGTGCATCCCCCGCCTCATTCTGGGAACCGGACGCCTGCTCCCGCCTCTGAATCAGCTCCATATCCGATGCCGGTCCGGACGGCACATCATCCGCATACGCCGCAAACGACGCCCCTACCGTACAGACCGCCGTAAGTAACAGTGCTGCTGCTCTCATTTTCCATGTTTTTCTCATACCGCTCCAAACCCTCCAAATTGTTTTCTTTTTCTTCTGCCATTCCGATGCAATTTGGAACAGCTGACCATGTTAAATGCTCACGTATAATGGTTTTATTATATCACACTCGTCCTTTATTAAGAACACTTCGTCCCCATTTTACTTCTTACATTTTTCTGACAAGGTTAGTGTTCACGCATACGTGCCCGGTAACGGAATTTGCCGTGGTTTCGCATTTAAATACGGCAAATTCCTGCTGCCTCCACGTTCTCTTATGACGCTTTCGATCCCAAATGTGCCTGCCTGTAAACAGCTCCAAAGAATATTCATAAGTATTTTTAATAAATATTTCATATTGTGTAATACACCTAATATATGCTATGATAAAAATGATGTCGTTACGCATCACAACGCGTGCAACGTAACACATGGAGTTTATTGACAAAAGAGTTGAAAGGAAGTAACAAATGGGCGGATTTTTTGGTGTCACATCAAAAACAAACTGTACACTGGATCTTTTTTTTGGTACGGACTATCATTCCCATCTGGGAACACGACGCGGTGGTATGGCGGTTTATGGAGAAAACGGTTTCAGCCGTTCTATCCACAATATCGAGAATTCCCCGTTCCGTACAAAATTTGAGCACGATGTCGATGAAATGCAGGGTAACATGGGCATCGGCTGTATCTCAGATATGGAACCGCAGCCTCTGTTAATTCAGTCGCACTTAGGAAGCTATGCCATCACCACAGTCGGCAAGATCAATAATGAAAAAGAGCTGATTCAGGAAGCATTTAAGAACGGGCATATTCATTTCATGGAAATGAGCGGCGGCAAGATCAATGCAACCGAGCTGGTCGGCGCCATCATCAGTCAGGCAGATTCCCTTGTTGAAGGTCTGAAACTGGCACAGGAAAAAATCAAGGGTTCCATGACCATTCTCCTGCTGACCCCGGAGGGCATCTATATCTCCCGTGACCGCCTCGGACGTACCCCGGCGATCATCGGACGCAAAGATGGTGCGTTCTGTGTTTCCTTTGAAAGCTTTGCATACATCAACCTTGGATACACGGACTACAAAGAACTGGGGCCGGGCGAGATCGTCCGCATGAACGCCGATGGCGTAGAGGTACTCAGCCCGGCTCGCAAGGAAATGAAAATCTGTTCTTTCTTGTGGGTTTACTACGGTTATCCGACCTCCTGCTACGAAGGAATCAACGTCGAGGAAATGCGGTACCACTGCGGTCGTATGCTTGCCAAACGCGATCAGTCCGACGCCGATCTGGTAGCCGGCATCCCAGATTCCGGTATCGCGCATGCAGTCGGCTACGCCAATGAATCCGGCATTCCATTTGCCCGTCCATTCATTAAATATACCCCAACCTGGCCGCGTTCCTTCATGCCGACCACCCAGAGCCAGAGAAACCTGATCGCACGTATGAAGCTGATCCCGGTAGACGCCCTGATCCGCGACAAGAGCCTGCTCTTAATCGACGATTCCATCGTCCGCGGCACCCAGCTCGGCGAAACAACCGAATTCCTGTATCAGAGCGGTGCCAAAGCAGTACATATCCGTCCGGCTTGTCCGCCGCTGCTGTTTGGATGTAAATATCTGAACTTCTCCCGCTCCAATTCCGAGCTGGACCTCATCACACGCCGCATCATCCGCGACCGTGAGGGCGACAATGTTTCCCCGGAGCTTCTGGATGATTATGCAAACCCAGACAGCCAGAATTATAAGGAAATGGTCGAAGAAATCCGTAAACGCTTAAACTTTACCTCCCTGCAATTCCACCGCCTCGACGATTTAATCGAATCGATTGGTCTGGAACCGTGCAAGCTGTGTACGTATTGCTGGAACGGAAAAGAATAATGTTGTAGAATACGTTTCTATGATAACCAAAATGGCAGCCCATCAATTTCTGCTGATGAGCTGCCATCTTTATTCTGTTAATTCTCTGCCAATCGTTTTGTTACTGTACACGCATACGTGCCCAGTAACGGAATTTGCCGTGGCTTCGCATTTAAATACGGCAAATTCCTGCTGCCACCACGTTTTCTTACGGCACTTTCGGTTCCAAAAGTGCCTACCCGTGTACAGTAACATCGTTTTATCAGCACCGTGCCTTTATGGTATATACAAGCACACCGCCAATACCCACATCACTTCTGCCCTGTCACCATCATATAACGGTTATGTGCGTCCTTCAGACAGGCAATGAGCGGCTTCTGAGTCAGTGCAAAATACCTTTCCCGGATGCTCTGCTGCATCTCGTCCAAATCTGTTTTCAAGCTCTTTCCAAGCAGCATCGACACAACAAAATTGCGCGTCACCGACAAAATCGTATTACACTCCAGATCAAGAATCTTTCCCGTCGTCCGTTCTACCACAAAACTCACATAAAACTCGCCGTGCAGGCTGTAAATCGCGTCCTCCTTGCTCGGTTTCGCCTGACCGACCACCAGAATGGTATCATCCTTATACATTATATCGTTTCCCCTTTTCTTCGGAACTACCTTGATAAAAGCAGTTTCATCCATATACTGGTTTTATGATACCATGTTCTTAGGAAAGGTACAAGCTACGCTTCCTCGGAACCATATAAAATATGTAGGATTACAATACATCGTAAAAGGAACAGAAGAAACTAAACGCTCTCACATTATTTTTACGGATGCCGAATGGCTGCGGACTGATCTTGAAAAATCAATATTTTTTAGAATTTCCCAGCCTTCGCAGCTTCCTCGATGCCTACCGCAACCGCCACAGTAGCGCCGACCATCGGGTTATTACCCATACCGATCAGACCCATCATCTCTACATGAGCCGGTACAGAGGAAGAACCTGCGAACTGTGCATCGGAGTGCATACGTCCCATGGTATCGGTCATGCCGTAGGAAGCCGGACCTGCTGCCATGTTATCCGGGTGAAGGGTACGTCCTGTACCGCCGCCAGATGCTACGGAGAAGTATTTCTTGCCTTTCTCGATGCATTCCTTCTTATATGTACCTGCTACCGGATGCTGGAAACGGGTCGGGTTGGTGGAGTTACCGGTGATGGAAACGTCTACGCCCTCTTTCCACATGATCGCTACACCCTCGGTAACGTCATTTGCACCATAACAGTTTACTTTCGCACGAAGTCCCTTGGAGTAAGATTTTCTCCACAGTTCTTTCACTTCGCCTGTGTAATAATCCATCTCTGTCTCTACATATGTAAAGCCGTTGATACGGGAAATGATCTGAGCCGCATCTTTGCCAAGACCGTTTAAGATAACGCGAAGCGGTTTTTTACGAACTTTGTTTGCTTTCTCTGCGATACCGATCGCACCCTCTGCGGCTGCAAAGGACTCATGACCTGCCAGAAAGCAGAAGCAGTCGGTCTCTTCTTCCAGAAGCATCTTACCTAAGTTTCCATGTCCCAGACCTACTTTACGCTGATCTGCTACGGAACCCGGAATACAGAATGCCTGCAGTCCCTCGCCGATCGCTGCCGCCGCATCGGCAGCTCTGCGGCAGCCTTTCTTGATTGCGATTGCCGCGCCTACCGTGTAAGCCCAGCACGCATTTTCAAAACAGATTGGCTGGATCTTCTTTACCTGATCGTATACATCCAGTCCGGCATCCTTCGTGATCTTCTCAGCTTCCTCGATCGAAGCAATGCCATAGCTATTTAATACGGAATTGATCTTGTCAATTCGTCTCTCGTATGATTCAAATAATGCCATTGTGATGTTCCTCCTTAACTATGTACCCTGTGATTATTTGTTACTGTTCACGCATACGTGCCCAGCAACGCAATTTTGCCGATGCTTCGCATTCCAAATCGGCAAACTCCGATGTCAGAAATGTATCGTACGGAATTTTCAGTTCAGAAAATTCCTATCTATGTACAATAACAATTATTCCTGTCTCGGATCGATAATCTTAACTGCATCGTCTACACGGCCGTACTGACCTTTTGCCTTCTCATATGCAGTGGTCGGATCGTCGCCCTTCTTGATGAAGTCGGTCATCTTACCTAAGTTTACAAACTGATAACCAATGATCTGATCTTCTTCATCCAGTGCAATTCCTGTTACATAGCCTTCTGCCATCTCAAGGTAACGCGGACCTTTTTTCAGAGTTCCGTACATCGTACCTACCTGAGAGCGGAGTCCTTTTCCAAGGTCTTCAAGGCCGGCACCAATCGGAAGCCCCTCTTCAGAAAACGCACTCTGCGTTCTGCCATATGCGATCTGGAGGAACAGCTCACGCATGGCGGTGTTGATTGCATCACAGACAAGGTCTGTATTTAATGCTTCCAGTACGGTTCTTCCCGGAAGAATCTCTGCTGCCATCGCTGCAGAATGGGTCATACCAGAACATCCGATCGTCTCTACCAGAGCTTCCTGAATGATACCTTCCTTAACATTCAGGGTCAGCTTACAAGCCCCCTGCTGCGGCGCACACCAGCCAACACCGTGTGTTAAACCGGAAATATCCTTTACTTCTTTGGACTTAACCCACTTTGCTTCCTCCGGGATCGGAGCAGCGCCGTGATTTACGCCCTGGGCTACTGGACACATATTTTCTACTTCTTGTGAATAAATCATTGTAAGACTCCTTTCGAAATGATTGGATTTTGTACTTTGTTAATTTTATCACATCAATCCTGTCCCTATTATCTCACGAAATTCTCAATTCGTCCATATGTTTTTTGTAACTTTTCAGACGGTTTTCTCATCTTTCTTTCTCTCCAAAAAAACATACAAAAACAGGACAAAACTAACGAACAGAATGCATCCCTTTACCATGCTGGAAATACTTAACGCCCACCAGATACCGCTAAGTCCCATCACAGAGGACAACAACACCGCCACTGGGATGCGCGCGGAGGTAAAGGTCACGCTGACGATCGACGGATACAGCGTTCGCCCCAGACCGGAAAACGCACCGATCGAGGTCTGTTCCACCATCATAAACATCTGGCTCAGTCCCACGATCCGCAGGTAATTGACGCCGATCGCCATGACCTCTTCTTCCTGCAAAAAGATCGAGAACAGCGGACGCGCCATTCCGATCAGCAAAAATGTCGTGCAGAGTCCCCACGCCGCCGTCATCGCGATCGCACAGAAATAGCCGCGGCGCACACGGTCATACCGCTTCGCCCCATAATTCTGTCCGAGGAATGCATTGACTGCCGCCGAAAAGCCATCTCCGACCATCCAGGAAACGGATTCAATCTGACTGCCAACACGCTGTGCCGCCACTGCCAGATCACCCCATCCGGTGATAAGGCGGGTCAGAATCATCGAAATTCCAGCGTAAATCAGGTTCTGCACCGCCGACGGCACACCGATCCGCACGATCTCCCTCCAAACCTTCACCGGAACCAGCACCCAGAGACGCAGATGCGGAAACAGCACCTTTTCCCGCAGGACTGCCTTGAAAAACAGGAGGCTTACGAGCGCCTGTGCCGTGACCGTCGCAGCCGCTGCTCCGCTGACTCCCAGTTCCGGAAATGGTCCGATTCCAAAGATCAGCACCGGATCCAGCACAACATTGAAGACAAGCCCCGCCACATTGACGATAAACGGTGTCCGGCTATTTCCCGCCGCCGTCAAAAGTCCTGTCAAGATCGCATTTAGATAAGAAAAGATCACAAGCCCACAGGCGATCCGCACATACCATTCTGCCTGTGCAATCACCTCCGGGCTGTTTAATTTAAAAAATCCAATTAACCGACTGGCTCCAAAGAGCGAAACCAGCCCATACAGCACGGCAAACAAAATTCCCAACTGCAGCGCACCTCTCGCATACTGCGCCGCACTGTCATTTTCTCCCGCACCAAGACAATGGGCGGTCTTTACCTGACCGCCCGTCCTCGCCAAAATCGCAAATCCCTGTGAAAACCAGGTATACATACCTGCCGATCCCACCGCCGTGACGGCGCCTGCCCCGAGGCGTCCGATCCACGCCATATCAGTCAGATTGTAAAGCATCTGAACCAGAGAGGTCGCCATGATCGGAAGCGCCAGCCGGGTCAGTGCCGGGGCGATTGCTTCATTCAGCAAATCTACATGATGAGATTTCATTATTTTGCAGAAAGATACTCATCGATGCCTCTTGCACCTGCTCGTCCGGCTTCCATCGCGAGAATAACCGTAGCCGCGCCAGTCACTGCGTCGCCTCCGGCGTAAACGCCCTCTTTCGTTGTCTTTCCATTGCTCTCATCCGCCACGATACATCTCCAGCGGTTGATCTCAAGACCTTTGGTCGTATTGGAAATCAGCGGGTTCGGGGAAGTACCCAGCGCCATGATAACGGTATCTGCATCGATCGTGAAATCAGAACCGACCACCTCAACCGGACGTCTTCTTCCAGATTCATCCGGCTCGCCAAGCTCCATACGGCGGCATACGATGCCTTTGACCCATCCGTTCTCATCCTCGAGAATCTCAACCGGGTTGGTCAGAAGGTCAAAATGGATGCCCTCCTCTTTTGCGTGATGTACTTCCTCCACACGTGCCGGAAGCTCTTTCTCACTTCTTCTATATACAATATGAACTTCTGCACCGAGACGCAGAGCCGTTCTTGCCGCATCCATCGCTACGTTTCCGCCGCCGACTACAACTACCTTCTTCGATTCCATGATCGGTGTGTCATAATCATCGCGGAATGCCTTCATCAGGTTATTTCTGGTCAGGTACTCATTTGCAGAAAATACGCCGTTGGCATTTTCACCCGGAATACCCATGAACTTCGGAAGTCCGGCACCAGAACCGATGAAGACTGCCTGGAAACCTTCTTCATCCATCAGTTCGTCGATTGTGATAGATTTTCCGATAACTACGTTTGTCTCAATCTTAACGCCCAGCTTGCGGACATTCTCGATCTCCGGCTGTACAACGCCGCTCTTCGGAAGACGGAACTCCGGAATGCCGTAGGTCAATACTCCGCCCGGCTCATGAAGTGCCTCGAAAATGGTTACTGCATAGCCCAGTTTTGCCAGATCGCCTGCACAGGTCAGACCTGCAGGACCGGAACCGATGACTGCTACTTTCTTTCCGTTTGTCTTCTCCGGCGCTGCCGGTACAAAACCATGCTCACGGGACCAGTCTGCCACGAAGCGCTCAAGTTTACCAATGGAAACCGCCTCGCCCTTGATACCGCGCACACACTGTCCCTCACACTGGGATTCCTGTGGGCAGACACGTCCACAGACTGCCGGAAGTGCCGAAGAAAGTGCGATGACTTTCGCTGCCTCCTCAATATTTCCCGCTTTTACTTCCTGGATAAACGCCGGAATATTGATGGAAACCGGGCATCCAGCGATACATTTTGCATTTTTACAGTTCAGACATCTCTCAGACTCCGCAACTGCTTCTTCCATATTATAGCCGAGACATACCTCTTTAAAATTAGTCGCACGTACCTTCGGATCCTGCTCTCTGACCGGCACCTTTTTCATCATATCTCTCTTTGCTTCCATTATTTGTCACCTCCGCACTGTCCGCATCCGCCGTGATGAGTATCGCCCTCTTTCAGGCGCAGCATCGCTCTGCCTTCCTGAGTCTTATAAATTCTCTGACGTTCCATCGCCTCGTCAAAATTAACAAGATGTCCATCAAACTCCGGTCCGTCTACGCAGGCAAATTTGACCTGGTCGCCTACGGTGACACGACAGGCACCACACATACCGGTTCCATCTACCATGATCGGGTTCAGGCTGACAATCGTCGGAATCTCCAGTTTTTTCGTCAGCAGGCAGACAAATTTCATCATGATCATCGGTCCGATTGCAACACAGACATCGTACTTGCGTCCCTGTTTTTCAACTAAATCCTCGATGACACCTGTAACCATACCTTTAATGCCAAAGCTGCCATCATCGGTTGTGATGTAAAGGTTTCCGGCTGCCTTCTCCATCTCCTCGGTCAGGATCAGCAGATCTTTGGTCTTAGAACCTACGATAACATCTACATCAATGCCGTGCTCATGCATCCATTTTACCTGCGGATAAACCGGAGCCGCACCGACACCGCCGGCTACGAAGAGGTATTTCTTCTTTTTCAGCTCTTCTACATCCTCATGGATAAACTCGGACGGATTTCCAAGCGGTCCTACGAAATCATGGAATGCATCCCCAGCCTTGAGGGTGCTCATCTTCTCGGTAGAAGCTCCCACGGTCTGGAATACGATCGTGATCGTTCCTGCCTGACGGTCAAAATCACAGATAGTCAGTGGGATTCTCTCGCCCTCTTCGCCCATCTTGACGATGACAAATTCGCCCGGCTCACATGCACGCGCTACACGCGGTGCTTCTACAACCATCAGATAAATCTTATCTGCCAGTTTTTCAGCTTTTAAAATCGGGTACATTCTATTCCTCCTTACTGTTATATGAACATTTTATTGTTTGACTTTTCAGAATTCTCGATTATTTTACCACTTTGTCCTATTTTTGACAACCTTAGAGCGATTCCTTTTCCAGCTTCCGATATTCCCTGAATTCATAGCACAAATTGAAAAATGTCTGCTCGCCGCTTCGTCTTACCAGTTCCCAGCCTTCTTTCTCCAGATCAACCATGTGTGTGTCTGCCACATAGGAAAAATCAATCCAGGTGATCTGCGCTGTGTCGCAGAACGGAAGGAACTGCCGGTAAACCGACTCGCCGCCGATGATGACGACATCTACATCTGTCAGATGTTTTTCCTGCTTCAGCTCGTCAATCCGCACCAGCGCCTCCTCGACACTGTGGCAGATCTCTGCCCCCTTTACGCTCAGAGCCTTCTTTTTTGTCAAAATCAGGTTGATTCTGCCATCCAGCGGTCGCTGAGCCGGGAAAGTTAGAAACGTTTTATAGCCCATCACGATGATTTTTCCCATCGTTTCCTGCCGGAATAATTTCTGATCCGCCGGGATCACCGTCAGCATCTGCCCTTTATTGCCGATACCCCAGTTCCGATCCACTGCTGCAATCAGCTGAAAATGTCTCGGAAACCGTTCCGGAAACTGTCTTTTGAGTGTCTTCATCATGCTCGCCGCATTGATATAGAATGCCTCGTCTGGCTGTTCTTTCTTATCTACATGAGAATGGAACACGCGCTCCATCTCCCGAAGCGCCGTCTCTTCTTCCGGGAACCGGTTCATAATATCAATCATGGCATCACGGCTGTCACGAAGCTTCTGCATCAGGACATCCCAGATCGTCGCCTTATCCGCTTCACTGACAAAGCCATAGTGGTTTAAAATAATCTCTTTTGCATCCAATTCCGATGAATACTCGATCGATTCTTCTGCCGCCTTATAGTCTACCAGAAACGACGGCATATAACTCCCATCATGCCCCATGACGCCTACCGTCTCACTGCACAGCATCAACTCATCGTCAATCAGGTAAGACATGGAACATTTCGTGTGGCCGATCGTCGCAAACGCGTAGATCGTATGGTCGCCCAGTTCGATCGTCTCGCCGTCCTCCAGCGATACATTAATCTGTAAATCTGCATCGTCATATTCCGAATCCCATGGAAGCCCCGCCGCTTCTGCCGCCTCGCCGCTTAGACGCCGGATCGTCTTCAAAGCGCCCGGTTTCACTAAAATTTCTTTTGCGCGCTCGGAAGCATATGTTTTCACCCCTGGCCATGCTTTCCGCACCGCCGGAAGCCCCGCTACATGATCATAATGGGAATGGGATAAAAGAACCGCGTCTAACTCTGCATCGCCCAGTTCTCTTTTTATATTTTCCACCATCTGGTCGGCAGCATACGCCATCCCCGCCTCGAACAGAAGATTGGCTTTTCCCTTTATCAAAAACACCGCACCGCTTCCGCAGCCAGATACATCGATCACCGTCATTGCTTTCTCATCCTTTTTGTTTGAATTTAAAATCGAACTAAGAAAATTTGAACAAAAACAAATCCTCAAATCCCTATTTCGTATTTGATTTTATTTTACTGGATCTTTATGAGAAATACAAGGACTGGTTCAAATCAGATGAATGTAAGGAATAATAGGGTAACTGTTCACAAATAGGAATTTTCTGAACTGAAAATTCTGTACGATACAGTTCTCGCAGCAGATTTTGCCGATTTGGAATGCGCAGCATCGGCAAAATCCCGTTGCTGGGCACACATGTGTGAGCAGTAACATAATGGGATTTTTAATAACAGAATGCCGCAATTTCATTCCAAACAAACGGAACAATATCTGAGCGGGTGTGGCTGGGATACTCGGACAGATTTTCTAAATTATAAAAAGGATCGGCACCGATATGAAATCGTGTGTTTCGTTACACAGATTCCGGATCAGCGCCGATCCTCTGGGTGGTTGGTTTTAATTTAGTAAATTATGGGGAAGAGCTGCACCCCAGCATGCTCAGTGGCTTCAGCGTGCTCAGTGCCCCAGCTAAAAAAAGCTGCGCTTTTCTTCGCTGGACGGGCTGCGCCCTATAAATCAGTCCAGCAAGACAGTTCCTTATGTGCAAGCACAACGTTCCTGTCTTACTGCCCTGCTTTGCACTGCTTATGCCTCAACCATGTACGGATATGTTACATCCAGGCACGGGACTCTGAGTTCTTTGATGGTTCTCGGGCTTAACCAGCGATACATGTTGATCTCGCTGCCGGCTTTGTCGTTGGTTCCGGATGCTCTTGCACCACCGAACGGCTGCTGACCGATAACTGCACCAGTTGGCTTGTCGTTGATGTAGAAGTTTCCGGCTGTTCCTTTGAGTGCATCTTCCATCTTAACGATAGCTTCGCGGTCATCTGCAAAGATTGCTCCGGACAGGCCATAGGAAGTTGCGGTATCGCAGCTTGCCAGAGTCTCATCCAGTTTGTCATCCGGATATACATATACGGTCATAACCGGTCCAAAAATTTCCTCTACCATAGTCTTGAAATCTGGCTTCTTAGCCTCAATCAGGGTCGGATATATGAAATATCCCTTGGAATCATCGTATCCGCCGCAGATAACGTCTGCATCCTCGGATGCTTTTGCATAGTCGATGTACTCTTTGTTGGTCTTGAATGCGGATGCATCGATAACAGCGCCCATCAGGTTTCTGAAATCGGTTATATCGCCAATTTTAATCTTCTCAATCTCTGCCAGCATACCCTCTTTAACCTGCGGCCAGATGCTTGCCGGAACAAATGCACGGGAAGCTGCGGAGCACTTCTGTCCCTGATACTCGTAGGATGCTCTTGTCAGAGCTGCTACCAGACCCGGTACGTCTGCGGAATTGTGAGCAAAGATGAAGTCCTTTCCACCAGTCTCGCCAACCAGACGCGGATATGTTTTGTATTTCTTGATGTTCTCGCCTACTAAGGAGTAAACACCGCTGAACACTTCGGTAGAACCTGTGAAATGGAATCCTGCCAGGTTTGGATCGCTTAATACGTACTTGCTCATGTCAGAACCACGGCTCGGTACGAAGTTGATAACGCCTGCCGGAAGTCCTGCTGCCATCAGGGCCTGCATTACATAGTAATTGGAAAGAACTGCTGTGGTAGCCGGTTTCCAGAGAACTACGTTACCTGCAATCGCCGGAGCGGTCGGAAGGTTAGCACCGATGGATGTGAAGTTGAATGGAGAAATCGCGGTTACGAAACCTTCCAGTGGACGGTACTCGATGCGGTTCCAAACATTTGGCGTGTTGTTCGGCTGTCTGTCATAAATCTGCTGTAAGTAATATACATTGAAACGAAGGAAATCGATCAGCTCGCAGGTATCAATCTCAGCCTGATATGCGGTCTTGCTCTGTCCTAACATGGTAGCTGCATTTACTTTATCTCTCATCGGACCAGCGATTAAATCAGCTGCTTTTAAGAAGATAGATACGCGGTGTTCCATCGGCATCTCGGTCCATGCTTTTCTGGCTGCCAGAGCTGCTGCAATTGCATCCTTTAACTCTTTCTCACCGCCGGAAGCTGCTTCTGCGATTACATGAGCATGGTCATGCGGCATAACTGCTTTGGTCTTTCTCCCTGTCCAAACTTCCTTACCACCGATGATCATCGGAACCTGAACAACCTGTGCGGACTGGCGCTCCAGCTCTTTCTTTAAGCTGGCTCTCTCCGGGCTTCCCGGAAGATATGCTTTTACCGGCTCATTTTTCGGCATCTCTACTTTGAAATATCCATTGCTCATTGCTCATCTCTCCTTTTTTATATCTTGTCTCATTTGTGATTATGATATGAAAATTTTTCTCACTTTATTTTCGTAAAATCTAACTTTTTCTTTTTAATTTTCATATCAATGAATTTTTATGGCTAAATATTAGCATGTTTTTCATTTTATGTCAATACTATTTCATATTTAAAAATACATGTTTTCATTATATTTTTCTGTGCATATCGCATAATCTCTTTGCTTTTTCCTGTATTCTGTTTTGGATTGTAATTTTTATCGATCTTACTGTTCACGCATACGTGCCCAGTAACGGAATTTGCCGTGACTTCGCATTTAAATACGGTAAATTCCTGCTGCCACCACGTTTTCTTACGGCACTTTTGCTTCCAAAAGTGCCCACCCGGGAACAGTAACTATCGATTCTTGTAATTCTGTATGTTTTTTTATGCTTTGTTTACGGGTCATGGTTTTTGTGGTATACTGATCCCGCCCGAAACAACTCACAAAAGTGAGTTTATCCTGAAAATAATTCACTTATATGAAAAAGGAGTTTGATTATGCTTAAATTAGAACGTACCAGCGTCATGAATCTGGAAAATGCCATGCGCGGTGCCCGCAATCCGATGAACAGCTGGGGACGGATGGACAGCTTTTATGATGAGAATGGCGAATATAAACTGGGACCAAACGATCTCGACCTTGCGAAACGTCTCCGCAAAGCAGGCAGCGACCACCGCAAGTTTCTGCGCCAGGTATTTGTCTCAGTCGATGTGACCGCACCTCTCTACTGGTGGAAAGAATATGATACTTATAAAGTAGCGACCGTCGCCAATTCAACCAGCACGATGCACAAAATCGCCAGCAAACCGTTTTCGATGGACGATTTCAGCTGCGACCACATGACAGCCGGAACACGCGCATTTATGGAAACAGTTATCGCCAAGCTGGAGGAAATCCGCCTGCGTTATCTGGAGACAAAGAATAAGGATGACTGGTATGATATGATCCAGCTACTGCCGAGCAGTTATAATCAGATGCGGACTTGTTCGTTTAATTATGAGACACTGATTAATATTTATTATGCCAGAAAGGATCATAAGCTGGCGGAGTGGCATACATTCTGTGACTGGATCAAGACCTTGCCGTATGGGGAAGAATTGATTATTGGGGAAGGAAAATAGATAATTAGTTTGATTTTCGTGAGAGGGACGGAGAAAAAGCCGCCCGGGCAAAAATGATCAGGTTTCGAAGACTGGGATTTTCTAGGCATCTTCGGTTTGATTAAAAACAGAAAGAAATCCTCACAAAGCAAGTTTGTTGCGGTTTCTTTCAACATCAAATCCGAATCTGCCAAGTAAATCCACAGTCTCGAAAATTCCATTTTTGCCCGGGCGGCTTTTTCT